>Ga0209491_10000120_pt1 | contig 138969 bp, 108 predicted proteins | sample BON02_FD_187213 | JGI IMG/M metagenome (GOLD analysis project Ga0209491, IMG submission 187213) | Freshwater microbial communities from Lake Bonney liftoff mats and glacier meltwater in Antarctica - BON-02 (SPAdes) (version 2) | ecosystem: Environmental > Aquatic > Freshwater > Ice > Glacier... | reverse complement strand
CGGGGCTATCGCCCAAACGGCTCACGAAATCACGTTCCGAAAACGCATCGCCGAAACCCTATTCATCGACGCGCGGAATCATGGCACCATGCTCGACCGCACGCACAAAGCCGTTTGGGCGATAGCCGACATCGCTGAAATTGCCAAAACGTATCACGCTTGGCGAGGCGAAGCCGTCCCTGCCGTAGCTGAACTCGCCAGAGTTCAGGCATCCGCAGAAGAAAGCCCGAATTCTGGCGACTCCGGCTACGTGGGCGAAGAAAAGGGGACGGTCAAAAACGTGCGGATGCGGCGGGTGTCATCTATCATGCGCTCAATCGCGGGAACGCTCGCCAGAGGATCTTCCGCAAAGACGAAGACTACGACGCCTTCATTCAAGTCGTGGGCGAAGGTTTGCAGAAGTACGACGTAGAGTTCTTTTCGTTTACGCTAATGCCCAATCATTGGCACTTGGTCGTTCGACCAAAAAAAGATGGAGAATTGGGACGAATGTTGCGTTGGGTTACAGCAACGCATACATTACGTTATCACGCACACAATCCGTTATCACGCACACTAGCACACTCGCGGTGAAGGTCATGTTTATCAGTCGCGGTTTAAGAGCTTTCGAATCCAGGCTGACGCACACTTCTATGTTGTCTGCCGGTATGTTGAACGAAACGCTTTGCAGGCGGAATTGGTTGCGCAGGCGGAATTGGTTGCGCAGGCGGAATTGTGGAAACACGGGTCGTTGTATCGCTGGAATCTACCTTCGGAACCTAAGCCCAGAGTACTATCACCATGGCCAATCATGGCCCATCGCTCGACTACCCAACTGGATTGCTCGCGTCAACGAAGTCCTTACTGCGAAAGAACTCAAATTGCTTCGCACGAGCGTCCAGCGTGGCCAACCGTATGGCGACTCAAGATGGATCGAAGAAACCGCCAACAAATACAACCTATAGTCAACGCTCCGACCTGTCGGACGGCCAAAGAAGGGCCAAGAACCGCAGTAATTACCCCCGTCCCCTTTTCTTTGCCCGTCCCCTTTTCTTTGCCCGAGCAAATGCAAATCCGGCAGCCCCTGAGTTTTCGTTGAAATTTCGCATCAAAATCCTACATCGGGCGACTTACCCGAAGGACGCGGTGGCAGATCGCCTTATGCCGCCCCGGACAAACGCTTGCGTATGATCGCAGCGTGATATTCAACGTGTCCCACCAAGATAAACAAATTCGCTTTGGCCGAGACGGGGGAGTCCGAAGCGATGCCGCGCCGCTGTAAACACTCAGCGGACATGCGATTTGCCAACAGCACGTTAGACTTCCGTAAACCCGAAAACTCGTCCAATAAATCAGACATGCTAACTTGATCGTAGTCCAAGTTGGCCACGTATACATCCTGGTCCATCCCAGGCAAAATCGCTGGGTCACCCACGCCGATCCTCAACAACCGGGTACTAAAGATGCGTTCACAATCAATCAAATGCCCCACAACTTGCTTAAGATTCCACGTGTAAGGCGCATGCAACTGCTGGTCCACACCTTCGGGCAAATTACCCAACAATTTTTGCAACATTTCAACCTGATCGCCAAACACCTGCATGAAGTTTTCACTGGGTGCCAAACTGATATAGCGATGATAGAACTGGTTATAGTCGTCGGGCCCAGGAATCGAAAACTTCTCCAACTCTGCACTCATATTGCTCTCGTTCCTTTTCGATATGATTCAATCAGTAACAGACCTGCCGCACGAAACGGTGATCCAGTTAACCTACCCTTAACTTCTCTGAAATTTCGCAAAAAAGAAAGTGGCCTAACCATTTTGAAAGACGAGCACAACCAGCGATAACGTTCCAAAATCAATGCGTCCACTTGAAAGCTCCGGATTCGAAGGGGAAACATCGAATCATGGTGTTTGGCGATGACATTGAATTTAGAGGGGCTCCGAATTGATGGGAGTGCATACGAAGTTGTTCACGCCCCGAAACCTGTCAATATTCGTGTCGCCAGAGTGAGTTCAAACGATAGTTCGGTTCACCAGGACGCTATTGATCATCGCTTACGCCAGCCACGACTCGGAAGCCAAGATTGGTGTAACTACGATCCAGTTGCCTATAACCACGGCTATCCGAAACCGCTTCCCCCGAACGCGTGTTCACACCGCCACCACGATACGTTTTTCCGTACCAAGAGTCCGCCGGGAAGTTGGGTACTTTCGGACCGGAGGAATCGACGAGCGGTTGGTCGCTTAGTGGAACGTGCCAATCACCTGTCCACTCCCACACGTTTCCGTGCATATCAAATAGCCCAAACCCGTTGGGCATTAATTGACCGACCTTGCGACAAGGCCCTTGCTGAAACAGCGTAAATGCGACCAAGGATGGTACCCAATCGCGTCGATTTCCGAAGTTAAAATCTGTTTGCGAATACGCACGAAGCGCGTACTCGAATTCTGCTTCTGTGGGTAAGCGGAAGCCCTCTGCCGTTGGATCACAAACCCAGTTCGGAATTTCAATTTTGCGTTCAGGCAACTCAAACTCCAACACTTTATCCAAAGTGTAGCAAGGCTTTTTATCGTGTCGTCGGCTAAGCCAATTGTAGAAGGCGCCCGCCTGCAACCAAGACAAATTCGTTGCCGGATGGGATTCAAGTGTACTTAGCGAATTGACAGCTTCCCAGGAAAAACTTTCGTCTTCTCGTTTTTTGGACGCCACGAATTGAGCAAACAGCCCGGCGGTAATTTCGCGATCGCTCATCATGAAATCCTGAGTCAACGTCACCCTGTGCGGTTGGTTCAAGGATTGATCTCGCTCCTTTCTCAACACACCCACCAAGGTCGACCCGGCAGGAATTCTAATCATCGTCAGTTGATCCTCTAATTCCCTGATTACTTGGCGATACCGATTCGCTGACAATCGCGACTGGGGTCCTCCCCGATACGCAACCGCTGCTTCCTCCGTCCATGGGACTTGATGCTGCAGCGAAAACCAAGAGGCGGCTGAAATGACAGCGGGTTGGTCAAAGTGTTTACTTCGCAGTTGATCAATAAAGGTTTGCCAGCGAATGGGCCCCTCTGGACGCGGTTCCCCATCGTTGGCCATCTGTCCCAATCCGCACAAAATCACCGTAATGATTTGTGGATCATCCGTATTGGCAATGACCGTTTGGGTGCTTTGCAAGTTGCTGTGCCAGCGCGGGACAGAAAAAATCGCTTCCGTCCGGTCGCTGGGATTGGCGTCCAAACGGCAGATGTCTGCCAAAGGTAGCCGGTTGTGTTGCCCCCGGCAAAGATAGTAGTGCAACCAAGCGGTATTGAATTGTTCGTCGGTAATGGCGTCGTCTGGATGCCCGCTTTGCACGGCCTCAGTCCAACGTTGCTGCAATCGATCGATCAACAAATTTGTCTTTGGTGATCGATCTGGAAAAACAGTCAGCATCGTCTGCAACAACCCGGGACTTGCCGGTTGAGTGATGACAAGATCTGCAATGGTCGCCGGGTCGCCATAACCGCACGCTGCCAACGCCAGCTTCGCATTGAAGCGACGGTTCGCTGGTTGTTCGGGAGAATCAGCAACTTGTTGCAGATAGTCGACGACATGCGACGATCTGGTGGGCAGCAGACCCAGCGCCCGACCGAGTGCATCGGGTGACGCATCCACCAAATATTCGGCCGTTTTGGTTTCGTTAAGAACCTGGCTAGTGTTCAGTTGCAAATTTTTCTCTTGCAACACCCAGAGGCAGAAAGTCGTACCTGCGGTCAGGCACAAAAGCGTAACCGCCGCGCCGACGACAACAGTCGCCAACTTCCAATCACGACGAAACCAACGTCGGAATTTCTCCACCATTCCTAGCGGACGGGCCAGCGTCGGTTCACCCTGCAGAAAACGCTGCAAGTCTTTGGCCATATCACGTGCCAAGCGGTAACGCGACGCAGGATTTCGCGACATCGCTTTAAGGCAAATACTTTCCAAATCACGCGGGATACTAGGATCAATACGACGTGGCGTCACTGGATCAGCACTACTGATCTGGCGAATCACCTGCGGACCGGAACCCGTAAATCTTCGACTTCTGGGTCTGAAGTCAGCAAGGTAAGATTTGGCCCAGGCGAGAACCCCTGCTCAAAGCTTTCGTGTGCGGAAAGCAATCTTCGTGCAAGCTCCCCGTCTTTCGACAATTCCACATCGTCCCCGTTCTCTGTACGATCGAAGTCTTGGCCAGGCCAGCGACTCAACGTGTTCCCAGCCGGATCCTGGACGTCGTTGGGTACTTCTGTCAATCAGCAAATACACCAAAATCGTTTGCAAGCATGCAGCGGCGGACAAAATCGCCCATAATGACAGTGTTGGTGTGAGTCCTACCGTGAGTCTCCGCCTAGCTCAGACCCGACAACGATCATTCCAACGGATTGAACTGGGTCCGACGTGAGGCTAATTTTGTGTAGCTAGATCTAGCCGCCACCGACCCTGCGGCAGCACTTCCACCCCTGCCTCCCCCTTTGAACATGCCCCAAACCTTTGAACAAGAGTACCGTCGATGTTAACACGTTTCCCATACGTTTTGGTTTGTACCACTTGCTTGATCCTGGCGATCGGTTCGTCCGAAAACGCTGCCGCACAATCTTCGCTCAAAGATCCAACAGCCAACGGTAATTTTGAAATCGGACCCGATTACAAAATTGATCCGGACCTAACCGACAAAGGGAATCCTAAAGGCAAGTCGTTCGAATTCACAATGCCTTTGGCCGAAAGCAAGATCTTCACTGGCGATGATAACACATTGGACCGACAGAAACCCGTTCGTAAAGAACGGAAGATTTTCGTGTACGTGCCTGCAAGCTACGTCGACCGAACCCAAGCTCCGATTTTAGTCATGCACGATGGACCCAGCCATTTGAATCTGGTTCGCCACGCTTTAGATAACCTGACGATTTCCCAGGATCCCCAACGTAAACTACCCGCTTTCATTGCGATCGCGGTTGAAAACGGTGGTGATGACAGTAAGGGCAGTCAACGCGGTTTGGAATACGACACGATGTCTGACCGACTGGCTCGGTTTATCAACAACGAAGTACTACCCGCGGTACTAAACAACGCTGAAATCAAAGCGGCTTATCCGAACATCGCCTTTACCAAAGATCCATGGGGCAGGGCAGCGATGGGTTGCAGTTCCGGCGGAGCCGCCGCGCTGACGATGGGTTGGTTTCGTCCCGACCTGTTCCGTCGCCTGATTACCTATTCGGGAACTTTTGTCGATCAACAGGACGACGATGCCGCCGACGAAAAAGAATATCCGCTGGGAGCTTGGGAATATCACTCTAGCTTGAAATTAATCGAAAACAGCGAGAAGAAACCGCTGCGAATTTTCACCCACGTTTCCCAGCGTGACCTTCGTGCTAACGACGCCGAAGATACCTATCATAATTGGGTTATGGCCAACCGTCGCACTGCCGATGCGTTAAAAGCCAAAGGCTATGACTACCGCTTCATCTACAGTAAAGCCACAGGCCACTGCGACTCCAAAGTCTTCCAACAAACTCTGGCTGACACCTTGGTTTGGATGTGGCAAGACTACGAAGCTAAGTAGTTTAGTGCTCAGCTTAATTCTGACATGCGGCCACTGGAATCCCCGAACTGATCGATGTCAACGCCATAGGTGTTCAACATATTGACAAACATGTTGGACATCGGCTGCTTCGGAACTTTCAAATAGCGGCCTGCTTGGATCACGCCGCCGCCGTGCCCTGCCAAAATCACTGGTAGATTTTCATGAGTATGTCGGTTGCCATCCGCGATCGCTCCACCATAAACGATCATCGAATTGTGCAGTAACGATTGTCCATCCACATCTTCGGTTTCGCTCATTCGCTGCAAAAAACGCGCATAGGACTGGATGTAATACTGATCGATCTTAGCAACCTTCTTGGCGTATGCTTCCTTTCGCATATTGTGAGTCAAGTAGTGATGGCCTTCGGAAATCCCAATCGAAGGAAACGTGCGGTTGCTACCATCGTAGGATAGCAACAGCGTTCCAATCCGAGTCGAATCGGTTTGGAATGCCAGTAGCAACATATCGTACATCAGGTCCATGTAGTCGGAAAATTCTGTCGGTACGCTAGCCATTGGCGTAGCGGTTTGAACCTTCGGCGGTTCACTGAATTTCTCTGCCGTTTTCAGTCGCCGTTCCATCTCTCGAACCACTTCGGTGTATTCGTCAAATTTCCGTTTATCGTACGCACCCAACTGCCGCTTGATCGATCGACTTTCTTCGGCCACAAAATCCAGTATGCTGCGATCAGACGCCTGCCGCTGCAGATAATTCTTCTTACGATCTTCTGGCTTACCCGCGCCGAATAATCGTTCGAAAACCTGTCGCGGCTTTCCCTCTGGGGTCACCGGCGTCGTGGGAGAACTCCAAGCCAGATTATATTGATAGGCACACGCGTATCCCGAGTCGCACTCGCCTGAATTACGAATCAAATCCGAGGTCAATTCCAAACTGGGCAACCGAGTCAAATGGCCAAACGTCTGCGCCGCCATCTGGTCGATGGAAATTCCCACATGAATATCGTCACCGGCCGTTTTTCGGGCTCGCATTCCAGTCAAAAACGTTGCACCTGCCCGGGCATGGTCCCCAGGTCCGTCCAAACCAGCAGTGGCGTTGACATGATCCAATCCGGAAATCACCTGAATATGTTGCTTCACACCCTCGAGTGGCTTTAGCGTTTCGCTAAGTTGAAAATTGTCCGACGGATACCAATGTTCCTGTTGCACACCGTTGGGAATACACATGAACGCCATTCGCAGCGGCGCACCACTGGCGGTTATCGCTCCGGTTGCACCAGCCACCAAAGTCTGCGATTGGGCACCCTTAAGCAACGAAGGCAGCGTAGGCAATGCCAAAGCAACCCCAACGCCTTGCAGAAATTTCCGCCGATCTAATTTTGCATCAGACCGTTGCTGTTTTTGGTTTCGTCGCATGGTTGCCGTCTTTCATTCTGCTCGCCCTTCGCCCTCGTAAGGAACAAGGGCCGGGGATGTGGGGATTTTACCCTGATAAAAACTTAAAGGTACGCTTCGAGGTCAAAATCAAGGTGCGTGCGATAGAAACGTTCGCCTAGGCTAGAGAGCACCGAAACTCTACACGAGTTTCGCTACCAATAAATCACGGCGTCAATCTCTGTTTCTGAAACGGTACCGAATTGATCACGCCGTTTAACAACACGCTAAACTTGCCGTCGTTGGCAACCAAATCATCCACGATCAAATCGATCGAGTGTTGATCCGAATATTCAACACCTCGTCCTAACGCATACGTCATCATCTTCTGGGTGACACAGCGATAGAATTCAATGGAATGATTCTGACGCAATACTTTTTTCAGTTCGACAATGCCCGCAAATTTCTCACCCGAGATCAACTCGCCCGCTGGATCGATCGCTTCACCTTTCTCTTCGTTCCGCCATCGCCCCAAAGCGTTAAAGTTCTCCAAGGCTAAACCAATCGGATCCATCCTTGAATGACACGAAGAACACAGCGCCGAATCACGATGAACCGCTAACAACTCTCGCAACGTTGGTTCGCGACCACCCAACTGTTCCGCCGCTGCCTGCAAAGCAGGAATACCCGGCGGTGCCGGTGGAGCGGGTGTGCCTAAAATATTCTGCAATACAAACAAACCGCGTTTGACTGGTGACGTCCGAGTCGGGTTGGACGTTACCAACAGCATCGACGCCTGAGTCAAAACGCCTCCACGCGGACTTTCAGGTGGCAAGGAAACTTTCCGCATTTCTCGACCCTGCACGCCGTCAATGCCGTAATGTCGCGCCAAAGTCTGGTTCAGGAACGTGTAATCACAATCAATCAAATCCAACAAACTTAAGTCTTCCCGAACGATGTGCGCGACACACATTTCGGTTTCGCGTTGCATCGCACGCCGCAAGTCTTCATTGAAACTTTCCGAAATCTCCTTGAGTTCAAAAAATCGGGCGCGACGTTTTTCCTCTTCCGGACTAACCTCATCACTGGGGTCACGTCCAGCACGACCGCGGCGAAATCCAGGACGAAAATCTGCCTGCATCGCTTCGTATTCTTCCCGAGCACCCACAATCATCAGAGGATCGACGTCCTTCTCAATCACATCCCGAGTCTGCAACCACTGCCCGACAAAATTTTGCAATAATTGCCGACTGCGACGATCTTTCATCATTCGACTTACTTGGTCCGGCAACTGATCACGCAATCGACCTTGCTCCGCTAATTCGATTAGCTTTTCATCCGGCAGCGTCGACCAGAGGAAATAAGACAGGCGAGAAGCGAGTGCCAATTCATTGATCGATCCAAAATTCGCAATGGCTTGATCGACGGAGTCAACTTGAACATCTGGCGTCGCCTCCAAGTGAAACAGGAATCGCGGAGACGTCAAAATGGCGACCATCGCGTTGGCAATTCCGGCCTCGAAGGAAACACCTTCCGACGAATACCCTACTTCAGCCAAGTCAACCAAACGCGTCAAAGTGCTTTGCCCAACGGGAGACCGATACGCTTGGTCCGCAAAACGACCAAGCACTTGGGCCGCATAATCCCGACGTTCCTTGGGCGATTCAGGAGGTCGTTCGCGATCAAAGAACCGTTTGTAGTTCCGCGGATGAACCAACCGAGCTGTCCCCACCGGCCCTTCCACTCGTGACCACGCAACCTCGAATCGAACAAACGTGCCGGCGCTGCCAATCACTTCTTCAGATGCAGCAGGTTGAATCGGCGTCAGTTCATAACTCAAATCATGCTTACCCACTTCCAACGGTTCGTTGTAATGAAATTCAAATAATTTCGCTTCATCCCAGCCGTATTCGCGAGAAAACTTCTCCTGACCATCGATAAAGAACTTCGCGTTGTACTTGGCCGAATCAAAATCAAAGGAACCATGCAATTTGATTCCGACATCTACTTGAAACGTGCCGGCTTCTTCTACCTTGAATTCGCGATTGACTTTATGTTCACGTTTGCCATCCAGGTCCCGGTTTGCCCGACGGCCATCTTCATATTCAAAGTCGCCGGTGCGAAAAAGTTGCAGCGGCACAATTTTCGTTTCGGTTGGAACGGATTCACCGACAACCATCCGCGCCGCTTCCAAATACTTTTCCATCAACAATGGCGAAAACGAGAGTGCATCGCCCACGTTATCAAATCCGTGACCCGAATCATCTGCCGGAAAGATCAGTGTGGCATCGATCCGAGTCCCCATCAAATCGTTGATCGTGTTTTCGTATTCCGCTCGGTTTAAACGTCGCACCGGTAGACGGCCTGGATCTAAATTCGCGGCGTCGATATCGAAGACTTGGAACTTGATCCAATTGCCGATCACCAGCTGTTCTTCGGCGGTAGGGCGGTCCATTCCTGGAGGCGGCATCACACCGGCGCGAACATTCTTCAAAACTTTCCACCAAAGCTGGCGATCGCTCTCCGATCCATTCGAGTCACCGATACCGTCCAAAGAAATATTGCCCTCGGTCTGGCCAGCGCCATGACAGTCAAAGCAGTACTGCCGAATCAATTCTTGTGCGGGGTGATTGGTTACCCCTTTCCCACCAGTCGCTTTCCCACCAGTCGCTTGGCCACCGTCAGCCCAAGCAAAATCAGCCAACGAAATATTCGCGGCTGTGACAACGAACAGGGCAAACGCCAAACCGGCAGATCGATGTTGCAAGAACAAGTTCAACTTCCAATTAGCTTCGTTGATGATTCTTAAATTAGAAAATTCCTTAGCCCGTTGTGCGGGTTGCCAAATTCCTGGATGACCCAGTGGTTCCACCACAACGACCCCGACGGGCCGTCCAAATTTTACACAACTTCCACCACGACTGCCACTGAAACTTTAGCTTCACCTCACCGATACCAAACTTCCCCATTGGCAAGCAATGTGGCATTGGCAGCCAATGCCATTATTCCCCAAGTCTAGGGGAATGCCGCAAGCAAGATCCGGCACGCTGCCAAATGCACTCACGAATCATCGCTGTCTCGAATCATCGCTGTCTCGAATCATCGCTGTATCGAATCAGTAGTGCTTAGTTTAAGTTGTCGGTGCAAGGCTTCTTCTGACTCGATTATCCAGCCAGAATCCAAAAAATGACCGATGTCATTCACAATCGAACGCTTTTGAATTCGCTAACAAGATCTCTTTCATCGCCAACCGAGCCTAGTTGGGGGACAGATGAAACACCGTGGCCTAAGAATTCGGCATCGCGTTGACATCGCATCGGTCGTTGGGAACGTTGATTCGCTCAGCAATTACCTCAGCCGCGCGATCACCTAGCGAGACAGCAACCTGCAAGCTGACCACCGCAGCTCAGTTCCATCCCACTTGGTTGAAGCGAACACTGGGGCGAAGCGTAGGCTACCATTTTTACTTCAATGGCTTGGACTTTAGGCTAATGGGGGCAGGAAGGCCGAGTAAAACAATCGCTCGCAACAAAATTTGCGATTTGACCTACGTGCATCGGCGATGCCAACTGTTAAGCTAGGGATCAAGCCATACGCTGCCCACCTACTTTCTTGAAGGAGAATTTCAATGCCTGCCTTAATGCAGAACTTTCGCTGGATCGTCGCCAAGAGGTTCAAAAATAGCAACGTCGGCTACTTGTTGGCGGCTTGCTACCTATGGGTCTGCGTACCCTGTTTTGGTCAAACCGATGATTCACTTTCGATCCAAGAACAATGCGAACAGATTTGCCAAGACACAAGCGCGCCTTGGCGATCGATTCCCTGGCAAACCGATTTACTGAACGCGCAAAAAATGGCGGCGGAATCTGAGAAGCCGATTTTTGTTTGGGCAATGGACGGTCATCCGCTGGGCTGTACGTGAAACAATGGTGTGCTCGACCGTGAGTCGACATTTGCTGATAAAGTTATTGTTGAATTGCTAAAAGACAAGTTCGTCCCCGTTGCCATTGACCAATGGTTTACCCGTCGCCAAGAAGATACCGAAGGCGATTTCTGGCGAAAAATTGCGAGCCAAAGTCCTCGCAATGACTTCTCCAAAACCACTCAAGGGCTATTTATCGTTGATGCGTCAGGAAATCTAGTCGCGTTCAACAACAATCGAGGACCTGATCGTATTCGCGAACAGATGCTAAAAACCATTGCCAATTACAAACATCCCAAGGACGCAACGCCCATTGTTCGCACGTCCGTCGATCCCAAGTATTCGGTGAAACTACCCGCAGATGGTATTGTTGTTCGCGTGGCAGCGCAAGTGACTGGCGGTTACGAAACCACCGACGATCCGTGGCGAAAAATTTTCCAAAAAGCCACATCACGCGACAACCTATGGATCACCAAAGAAGAAATTGCCGACTTGCAGACGGACAAATTCCCTGAAAATTTAGCGCATCGAATCGAACGTTTCCACCTCTTGGATAATACTCGAGGTGAACCGTCGGTCTGGACCAGCGCCGAAATAAAGTCGTCTAAGTGGTCAATCAAGGCTGGAAAAATTACTGGGAATGCGATACTGAAATCGACCGATGGAAAACGTGGCTTTGAAGCAACGACCATGGGCGAAATTGCCTTTGATGATTCCGGGAAAGTGATTTCGCTGAACCTGTTTACCCAAGGAGACTACTGGGGGTCAGGCGCTTACACTCTTAAGCCGCCTGTTGGCAAATTCCCTTTGGCAATCGCGTTCTCACTGGCCGATGGTAGTGACATTGCAGACCCATTGGCGCCACATGCGTCACGTGGCTGGCTAGATGGTTACCTAAAACCAAAGCAATAACCGGTGGCTACCTTGCCGTTGGACCATGTAAAATGCCCCCTGCCGCGATAAATTCTTTCAAGAATCCAAACGCAGCAGGGGGCATTTCCATTTTCAAATACTCAAGACAGCCATCCAATGCACACTAGAAATTGCCTAGATCTTGGTTCGCCTGACGGATAACCAGATTTAACAACAATTTTACGGCAGCCTAGGCAAGTAATCACTGGCGAACACGCCCGTGAAGATTACTCGTCGTCTTTATCGTCCTTGTCGTCGTCCTTGTCGTCGTCCTTGTCGTCGTCTTTGTCATCGTCTTTGTCGTCGTCCTTGTCGTCGTCTTTGTCATCGTCTTTGTCATCGTCTTTGTCATCGTCTTTGTCATCGTCTTTGTCGTTCTCATCGCCCCGAAGTTTTTGCTTCAAGACTTCAAGACGTTCGGCGGCTTGTTCACGAGTGATACGGCCGTTAGCAACCGCCTGCTCAAGCGACTGCGAGACTTCCGAATATTTCATACGACGCTCGGATTCTTCAGACATCTCCTCGTCGTCACCGTCGTCGTCACCATCGTCGTCACCGTCGTCGTCACCGTCGTCATCACCGTCGTCATCACCGTCGTCGTCACCATCATCGTCACCATCTTTATCGCCCCGAAGTTTTTGCTTCAAGACTTCAAGACGTTCGGCGGCTTGTTCACGAGTGATACGGCCGTTAGTAACCGCCTGCTCAAGCGACTGCGAGACTTCCGAATATTTCATACGACGCTCGGATTCTTCAGACATCTCCTCGTCGTCACCGTCGTCGTCACCATCGTCGTCACCATCGTCGTCACCATCGTCGTCACCATCGTCGTCACCATCGTCGTCACCATCGTCGTCACCGTCGTCATCACCGTCGTCATCACCGTCGTCATCACCGTCGTCATCACCGTCGTCATCACCGTCGTCATCATCTTTATCGCCCCAAAGTTTTTGCTTCAAGACTTCAAGACGTTCGGCGGCTTGCTGTCGGGTAATCTTGCCCGCTTCCACCGCTTGTTCGATTTTTCGAAGCATTTCCAGGAACTCAATTTTCCGCGTGTCGACTTCGCGAATCTCGCGAATCTCGCGAAACTCAATCGTCTTCTTTTCACGTGTTTCCCGCTCAGCCTGCCGCTGCGAGGATTCTTCCAAGGCACGCATCATGATTGCAGCTTGTTCGAACGTCAGCTCATTATGCTTTATACCCTTAGATAGTCGGCGTTTAATCGCGTCCATATCCTGAGCCTGTGCGATTCCCAAAGGGATCAACACAACGGCAAATGCGGCCAGGCACCATCGTGCACAAGTCGACAGTTGCCTGGAGGTACCATTCATCAAAATCATCTGAATTCTCCGTTCTAAAAATCCGCCACTGTTAATTTCACTTGCCATTGCCGGCGGGCGAACAGCCAGCAGGACAAGAGATTCGACTGCATCTAGCACGGATGTCGCATACAAATGCGAACCCGGTTGCAATCGATCAAGCACCAATTGATCACAACAAACTTCTTCCACCGACCGTAGCCTGCGTTGCACCCACCACACGACAGGATTCCACCAAAAGAACACACAGGCCAGCCATTCCAACCAACGGACCAAGTGGTCTCGGCGATAAACATGAGCCAATTCGTGCGCAACCACCCACTTCCACCGACGGATCGGCATCTTGTCAAACATTGACTTGGGTAGGACAACGTTCACCTTGCCACCAACCCACCAAACCATCGGAGAAATCCGCGCCGAGGTGATAGAAATCACCGGCATACGTCGCAGTCCTAGTTGCGGACAAATTTCATTTGCAACATCGTGCACCAACAGCGGCGCCGCTTCCACGCTTTGAATCAGCAACCGATTGAATCGCCACACTCGATAGAGTGACGCACCAACGATCACGAGGATCCCGCCGAACCAAATGCGTTGCAGCCACAACTTAACTAAGGGCCACACGGGGGAGGATAGCCATCGGGCACCGAACCCTAATGGACTGTCCTGTGGAGCAACGGGCCGCTCCCACGCTTGACGTAAGTTTGGCGATTTGACCCCAACGCCAGCGAGAGCATCGGAACTTCCATCACTCAATTTTTCGCCAGCGGAACTTGCGCTGTTGCGATTTCCATTAAGATCAAATGCACTTGAGTCCAACGCCAAAACCGTACGTGAAACGATCGACAGGTCGACGGGAAGATTTAGAAGTGGCGGCATTACGAACTTGACAAGGACTAATATCCAAAGCAAATGCAGCAACTGAGGGTGCTTCCACTGCAAACCAACGAATAACACAACCAAGGCAAAGATCAAGGCAAGCAAAGCATTGCTAAGTCCAGCTTGAAACAGAAATTCGCTCACGACACACCTCCCTTGCGACCCGGCTTCGCTTTCTTGGCAACGACGAGCGAATCATCAGCCGATTCTTGGTGGCAATCCAGAATACGCCTGATCCTGTCAATTTCCTCTCGTGATATTTTTTTGTTCTCGACCAAGTGGGTAATCAATGGGGCGACCGACCCTGCGGTCAATTTTTCAGCCAAAGATTCCAACTGCCCCCCAGCGTATTGCTGACGGGTGACCAAAGGCGAGAAAAAATGAACTGCGATACTGCAATCACGCTGCAAAAAACCCTTATCTTCCAGACGTTGCAATAAGCGCTGAACCGTCCCATGCTGCGCTTTCGCTAGATTGGAATAAAGCTGTTCGCGAATATCGCGGGCCGTCATCCGATCCTCGTTTTCCCATAACAGGTTCATCACCGCCAATTCCGCATTTGCCAAAGCTTGCTGCATTTCGACCTCCCAAATCCAGTAAATACGACATACAAACGTAATAGTACGACAACATGTCGTACAAGTCAAGACCAGAAGGCCCCTGGTTTAACAAATTAAGTACTATCGGGGAAACCAACGGCTAGAATGCCAGCACGCAGCGTAAGCAAGTGGATATTGCCTTCCTTCGCTGCTGCTGCGTGCTTGGATTGCGGTAAGTTTTCTTCTGCCGCTTGCCTTAAGGTTGAACCCAAGGAGAAATCACGTTGCCACAAATGCGGAACCTCGAGTCGGCTGAAAGGTCAATCGCCAAGAAACTTCCGGTAGCAATTGAAGCATAAAGCAAACTAATCGTCATGAACGACCACCAAGCGCCGATGACTGCTGGCGAGTGCTCTCCGGTAGAAAGAAACAAGGTCCCGATCATCATGGGGACAAGCCCAAGTCCCAAAACAACCCCTGAAATGACGACATAAGGCGCCCGGCACCAATATCGCAGCAGCAAGACGGTCACCAGCCAACAGCCGATCACAAAACCAAACGCAAGACTGTCCCAAACACTTGCCAGACGGCTGGGGAATACCGGAAAATTTCGCCAGAAGTCCCAATGGAAGTACATGGGCCAAAGGCGCCCGCTTTCCAGATCTTCAAACCGCAGGCCGACACTCGCGCCTGACAAATCACTCAACAAGGCGATCGTCGTCAACATCATAACTGCCAGTAAAGCGGCCAACAGCATTATTAGGGACGATACTATTTTCATTCGACCAAGTCCCTAACTGGCGCAAACCCAACACTTCACTCTTGTTCTACAAGCAACACGCTACTTGAAATGGACCCACCAAAAACACTAATTCCTGGACCGCTCTGAAAGCCGCTGGCGAACTTGAGGAATGATTTGGTAGGGGACAAATTTTGCCAGCTGCAGATCATCCGCCAGTGGTGCCACTTGTTTGATCAAAGAACTTGACACATGAGCGTACTGCGGATCGGACATCAAAAAGACCGTCTCCAACGTTTCATCCAACTGACGATTTGCCATGGTCATCGTAAATTCTACCGCGATGTCGGTTAGCGGACGCACGCCACGAATCATCGCCGACGCCTTGCATTCCCGGACAAAAGCAACCGCCAAGCCTTCAAACATCCGCACTTCTACGTTTTCCAAATCGGTAATACTGGCTTCAATCAGCCGTTGGCGTTCAGTCGGCGAAAACATTGACTGCTTTTCAACATTGATACCAATGCCAACAATCAAATGATTCACCAAACGGCTTGCGCGCTGAATAACGTTCAAGTGGCCGACGGTGATGGGATCAAATGACCCTGTGTAGACTGCGATATCCATTAAAGATCCAACTCCGAAAGAATACCCAAGACCTGATCGAAATCTGACTGGTCGTTGTACGCATGAATTGCCAGTCGATTGCGACCACCACGACAACTTGATACGACCTTTCCAGCCAACAATTTTTCACGCACGGACATTGGATCATGTCCAGGCAGCTGGAACAACAAGATGCCTGTCTGATGTTCTTCTGGGATTGAATAAACTTCCGCACCCAACTCTTGCAACTTTTGCTTCAACCCAATCGCTTGCGATACGATCCGTTTGGCAAACAAATCACTGGTCGAAGACAGACCATGATCTAGCAGCGTTTTTAAGCTGCCGCCCAAACCAATTTGCCCGACCATATTCTGAGAACCCGCCTCGTATCGAGACGCAGCAGGAATTAATTGCATATCAATGTTGTGAAAATCGTAACGCCCCACGACGCTATTCCAACCGACAATGTTTGGTCGCAATTCATCTAACAGCTCTCTTCGAATGTAAGCCAACCCAGCGCCTTCGGGCCCCAACATCCATTTGTGTCCATCCGCGGAAAGAAAGTCCACTCCGACACTTTTGACGTCCAGTGGAAACACGCCCAACCCCTGAATCGCGTCCAACACGAAATAGGCACCCACTCGCTTTGCAATCTGCGACAATATATGGGGATCCGTTCGATAGCCGTTGGCATACCCAATCCAAGAAGCGCTAAGCACTCGGGTGCGCAGATCACAGGCATCTTCCAATCGCTGGTAATCGAACCCTGCCTCGGGCATTTCTACTTGCCGGACTTCAACGCCCCGGGACTGAAGATTCAACCAAGGGTACACGTTGGACGGGAACTCGCCGGCTGGAATCACCACATTATCGCCCGACCGCCAATCGATTCCCTCGGCGACAAACGTGATGCCCTCGGTTGTGCTGTGCACTAACGCAATTTCTTCGGGAAAGGCATTAATCAAACAGGCCGCACTCAATCTTGTTTGCTCGACCGCTGCAAACCAATCTGGCCAGTGAACGTCACCTGATCGGCTGCAATTGGTGACGTAGTCGGAAATCGCTTGGGCGGCCAATTCAGTCAGCGGCCCCACAGCGGCGTGGTCCAAATAGACCCAATCCCGAGTCACCGGCATTTGCTGCCGTAAACGCTGCCAAAATTCGGTAGTGGATCCTGACCTGGCCAATGCGGATGAGCTAGAATTCATTGTATTCTTCATGGTTGAAAGTCGAGTGGTGCCAGACTGTTGATCGACATCCGCCGACCATCACTAGGTTTTGAACACTTGTTTTCACAACCGTTCTATCCTTGGCATATACTTAGTTGCGTACGGTCTACCAAAACAACTTGTTTATGGTTTTACCATTAAAGCACGTATATTCATAATAACCCGTTATGGAATCATTTACGAAGGCTGGAATTTTTGATGCCTGTCCCTTAAAGTGCTAGGTGACAAGCAATCGATTCCAACTATACTGTTGGCTGATTCTTATCTGGCAACCCTGCCTTCTGTAACCTAGTCCAACGGCGTCCGTTGAGGTTGTTTCATGCCCAAGCTACTTTGCATCACCTCCTTGGTGATTTCTATCCTGATCTTTCTGCTATTCGTAGCGGATTTAGTTTTGGGCTTTTCTGGCAGTCCAACTCTGGCGCCATTTAAGTTCTCGAACTACATCGTGGATATTGTTTTCACGGTTTGCAGCGGAATTTTGGGAGCCCTAAGCTGGTTCACGCTCCGCGAACAGGTTTAACCAGCGAACCAACAACACTGCTTGACTGATGACTCGGCTTGACTGATGCCACTGGCCGTCAGCTGGTTCATTTCAGGGCCCAACAGGTCGATCAATTCGGGTAGACGCTGTTCAGTTACCCGTCGTCCACGCCTAAACTAAACACCGGGTACAACACACCGGGTACAACACACCGGGTACAACACACCGGGTACAACACCAAATAGCCCGAAGCCCAGGGCTCAAAAAGCTCAGAATCGGAATGCCTTTTCTTCTGGACTAAACTGATCAACGGCGTTTTAACCGTCTTGGCACCAAAATCAAAGCAAGCCCAAGCCAAGAAAGTTGACATCGTTGGGCAGTAGGGTTGGCTGGGTCGAAGGTTGATTGCCATGACTTGATCCAGTTTCTAGTCTTGGATTTCCAAGCCCTTAGAAGCAAACGTGAAACGCCAACCGCTCGATTTTGAAGGGCTTGCGTTTTTCTTTGACCAAACCAAAGCACGTACTCCAAACCCCAAAGCTCCACATAGCTGCCTGGCATAAATACAGGCCACCCCAATTAGCGACCTGCCAATAACATTCGAACGTAGGCCGCTTGATTCATGCTTAATTTTTCAATCTGCTGTTGGGTCAATGTTGTGCCGTCCAAGGTAGCCCCGTTGGTAGGCGTTGCATTGGATTGCCAATTGTCGTCGACGAAACTTGCGCCAAACAGACTGGCATCGGTCACATCACAATTGACCAGTTTCGCGTTAGAAAAATCAACGCCTTCAAGATCGGTGTTTCGGAAAGAAGCGTTCGTCAAATCGGCACCCGAAAAATTGGCGTTCGAAAGATTCGCGTTCGAAAAATCCGCTTCAACCAATTTGCAATTTTGAAATCTTGCGTCTCGCAACAAAGCATCAACCGCGTTCAATCCGGTCAAGTCTAAACCGCCGACTTCCATTCCGCGCAGGTCCAACCCTTCAAAGCATCTCTCTTGTAGCAACTGCCTAGATTTACGCTTATCTATGTTAGATGCAAGGTAACGCTGTTCCTTCCATGGATCGGCGTGATTGTGGTAACCGGCATCGGATTCCCAAAATCCAAGTCGATCCTGCTCTAAAACATCTATCCGGTTCAGCCACTTCACACTTTTGTAAAAATATCGATCAGGAACGATACTTCGCAGCGGTCCACCATGATCATCGGGCAATGGCTTGCCGTCAAAGTCCCACGCGATTAGCGTTTGCAACTGTAAAGCGTCATCCATTGCCAGACTGCTGCTATGGTCTTGCAAACTGTTGGCCCCAAAGGAAACAAAATTGGCATTGGGCATGACCCCTGCTTTCGCCAAAATATCACAAAGCAAGATCCCCGTGAACCGAACCCCTGGCTTTGACCAACGAGTCACACAGTGAATATCAACCTCAAGTGTGGTGACGGGTATCTGCTGCAACTGGTCAAGCGTCAGAATCAACTCAGTCTCAACCAAGCCCGAAATTGTTAACGTCCACACATCAGGCCGAGGCCCGGATTGGTGCTCACCAACGTGGGGCCATTTTTCCGGCGCGACCAATTGCTGGCCTGGCGGTAACTTTATGTTCATCGCAAATCCGTTCCCCAAAGCCAAGTGACGTCTAATCGATTACATTATGTCATCATTTTGAAAACCAATGCCAGCAGCTAACTCGAAAATAACACGGTAATTTCAACGCCAATGCGAATAATTGTTAATTGGCACAGGCTATGCATTGGTAACTACCTGTGGCAATGGAGCCATCATCGAATAAGCCTTTCGCTTATTTGTTTATTGGAGAATGTTATCGTCCTAATTCGGGCGGTCCTCTTAAGGAGTACGCAAATGTTTCGATTTACAACCATCGCTGCTGTGGCAGTACTTTTTTTCGCGTTCAGCGGCTCGCAAGCCAATGCTCAACACTATTACGGCGGTCACGGCGGTCACGGTCACTACGGTCACTACGGTCACTACGGCCAACAGCAATTTCAACGGACTGTAGTGAACTACTATCCTATCCAGGGCTGTGCACCTTACGCACCGATTTACCAGCAGGCATACCGCCCCAACGTTTCAATTGGGTTCAATTCGTTCCCTAATTATGGGTACGACCGCAACTTCTACGGTCGTCCGTCTTATGGCTATGGTTCTGCCGGCAATTATGGAAATCGAGGCGGGATGTCGTTTGGAATTCGATTCTAGTCGATGGAATTCTCAAAAATTTACTGCAAACCAATGGGTCAGCAAGCCGAAAGGCCAGTTCGCGAAAGCGATCTGGCCTTTTTTTATATGCCGACGATAATTGGAACCCAAGATCAAGATTCGTGCCCAGGCGGCCGATCCAGTCCTAGTGCCGAAATTGTGCGGTTTGCCGACTTGCGAAAATCGCTCAGGTTTTGCACAATACGTGCTCAGCCCTTGTATCGGTCTGGCAGTACTGGCATTCAGTACTGGCATTCAGTACTGGCGTTTGGCATTGTTGCCCATAGTTTCGTGGATCAACAAAAGCGAATCGGGAAAGCAGAGTGCCGGAAAAGCCCGGAAGTTGGACACCAAGCATGTTTAGCTAGGTTTCCAATTGGGTGAACCGATTCTGGTTCGCCGGTGTCGTAGCTTGCGAAACTGACGACTTGCCAAGTCGTCTTTTGGCAGATCAATTTGGAGAGATGGCAGAGTGGTCTATTGCACCGGCTTGCTAAGCCGGAGTGGGATTTATCTCACCGCAGGTTCGAATCCTGTTCTCTCCGCTCCTAAAAAAAGCCGCAGTCAACAATGACGGCGGCTTTTTTTTATTTCATTTTTCGCCTATTCTCCAGGCTTCTTTAGACAAATATCCGCACAAAATTGAGGCTCACACCCAATGGGGGCACGAGCCTTCACGCGCATCTGAATCTTTTCTACGCACCGTTCAATTGGAAACCAATTGTCCATCTAACGCGCTCGGGCACCACCCAATCCGAATAGGGGCACAGCGCCGCCACAACACTGATTTCGATCCACAAGATCGTATTGGCAGTTTAAGTCTTTTGCCGAAGTTCGCGACTGTACTTTTCCAGCAATTTTTTCTCGGCGCTAGTCAGGCTGTCGTAGCCAGACTGGTTCACCTTTTCCAGTACTTTGTCAGCATCAATGGCTAACCTTTCATGTCGCCCCTCTTTGGCTCGAACCACACGTAAATTCCGGGTACGCCACCAAAATTGAACCTGTCCCAGCCATTGCTTCCCAGGAACCCCTTTGTAAAAGAACAACGCTCCCAAAATCGCACCAATAATATGGGTTTCGTGAGCGACGGTGGGAGCAGATCCGGTCGCCGTAAAAAGAGCACCGATAATATCTTGCGCCATCACAATAACGCCCAGCACCCACGCCGGCATGGGAATCACAAATAGCACCACTTGAGCATTGGGTGCCGTAAAAATAAAAAACATCAACACGGTCATTACCGCACCCGAAGCCCCGATCACTCCACGTTCACCACCAAAAATCAAATGGATCACTGCCGTCGAAATGCCGCAAATCACAATGCTTAGCAAGTACAACGTGAGAAAGCCCGTTTTCCCCAGCTTGCTCTCCACAATTCGGCCAAACATCCAAACTACAAACATGTTCATCAAGATATGAAAAATTCCGCTGCTTGAACTGTCCAACGGAGCATGCGTGAAGCCGTAAGTCAGGAAAGAGAACCACCGCAGCGGGTTTTTCAAATCTTCTGGATACGAGGCTAAATAATTGACCACTCGATGGGCGGGAAATAGCCCCATGCTGATAATGTCAAGCGCGTACACAGCGATACAAGCGGCGATCATCAAATTGACGCCAGACCAAGTTGAACCCGGTCGCCAAGAGAAATCTGATTCGCGATCGCCGTAGTAGTGACGGTCGTAAAGTCCCATCGATCTCTTTCTAATAAATTCTAGGCTGGGGCAAACACCCACAGCAGCTAATCCATTGAACAGGCAACTCACGCCCAGCACACCCGCCAAAACCTGATTCACTGCATCGGGCCATCCGGCAAAACCCCAGTCCCCCTGGTTCGGCCTGAGGTATCAGATGATTTTACGATAGTCGCCCATTTCTGACGAGTCGAAGCTGGGTGTGAAATGTAGCCCCCGCCAGGTAACTGCAGTTGGGGACACAAAAAAACCAATGTACCGCATAATCGCAACACATTGGCTTTAGAACTTCTAATTGTCGGGTAAGCAGCCGTTTAGTTCGTGGTTTCGCTAGATACTTCAGTTTCACTCGGTGCTAACCGTTTCACCCGATGCTGCCCAATCTTTGGCACTATCAATTTTTTTCTGATGTATGAACCCGATTTGCAAATAGCTTTCTCGAATCTGCTTCTTCAACTGGCCCAGTCGGCCTTCTAGCTTCTGGGAATAACTGTCGATCGTAGCCAAGTCCTTCTTCAAATTCTCTTGATCCTGTGATAACTGGCTAATCTTCGTGTCACGCACAGCCACCTGAGCGTTGGCATCGGCATAGATTTTGTCGGTGGTTGAATTGTAAACCTGGTATTCCTTGATGCGTTCTTCCAGCAATGTGACATCCAACATTTTCTGTTCGATTTCCGACGTGTAATCATGAAGCTGACGATAGTAGATGCGGCTAATCACTTCTGCACGCCCCTCTTCTTCCATCGATTTCACTGGCACCCCATCTGGCCGAAGGTAACCAAGGGCGGCTGTCCGTTCGTCCAGAATCATCACATCCTTGTCGTCACCCGCTCTACCTTTTGACACCTTTGCTTCTTTGCCGATCTGCAAATCAGGATCATTCGTACGGCCTAGTGCGTCAAACGCCCCGTTGGTAACCATATCTTGGGTTCCATCCACTTCGACGGAAATATCTTCCAGCAGACGAACTTTATTCATAACTTCCAATGGTGAAGGTTCCAGACTTGGAAGCCCCTGAGCATTCAACCACTGATCAATTTCGGTCACCGGGCGACGATCGAATGAAACGTTATTCACCATCTTCACGAAGGCGCCATCGCCGACATTCAGGCCAAAGGATTCGGCAGGGAACATCTCCAGAAACTTGGCTCGAACCTCATCAATCGTGGGGGTTGAATTCTCGTCAAATCCCATCGCAATGTGCATGATTCCGTGAAAATCAGTCGGCGGCTTTTCGTAGATCACAACCGCATCGCCGTTGCGAATCCCTTGACTAACCAAGACTTCAGCGCTGGTAACCACTTGGCTGCCATTGACTTGTCCAACTCGGACAGCACCCAAGTAAGCACCTGGCACGGTTACCTGACTTCCATTTTCAATCTTCCAGCTACTTGCCTGAAACAAATAGACCAGCGAAGTTGGCGTTGGGTACGATCCCGTTAGATCAACATCGCCCGCTGGTGCCGCCGCCGCAGGATCGACTGGCGCAGCTGGATCAGCCGCGGCAGCTTGTGGAGCCGGAATGTTCAACGTGATCTCAACGCCATTACTAGCACTGACGGTCGCATTATCCCAAGCTCGGCCCTTGCCCAAAGTTAACAACTTCAGCTCGGTTACCGCACCCTTCAACGACCCTTTGCCGAACTCACCCGAAGGGCCCGGTTCGGCACCGCTAAGCAAATCATTGTAAGCCAACTCTTGGGTGGCAGCCTCTTTGATCGAATCAGCACTTAATTTCACCAAGGCTTTCCGAGTCTTCAAAACGAACGCGGCACAGTAAAGAGAAGGGACCGCGGTCAAGAAAACCAGAACGATCGCAGTCAAGTGCAACCAGTGCCAGTTCTTGGCAGCAAAGACCAAGAAGACAATTAGTGCGATCAAGAGCACGGCAACAATGACGGCAAACAGCATTGACCTTACCTACAGTTAGGCGACAAGGAGACGATTGACTGGCACAATGACCAGTACAGATGATAATTTGGGCAATTTGCACTGTCAATCAAATCAGATTCCGCCCAGCCTCGGTCTTCGGAAAATCTTACCGTTTTTACCGAGAAGTTGGATTGTATTGACAAACCTATTTCCACAATCGTTCAAGCCCGAACAACGCTAATTCCGAAACTAATCGATACAAGTCCGACTTACGTACTTCGAAACCAAACATCCTCCCGATTGAGTGTCTTACTGTACTCCAGAATTTAACGGATTCCCGCTCCGTTTCCGTTGGAGACAGGATTTTGCCAGAAAATCCCGCTTTTTGGCTCCATCTTAGACATTTGAACTGGTGAATTGACCCAGGCATTCTTAAAGGAGACCTTTTCCGTGCCAGTGAAAAGGACAATCTTGCACAGCAAATTTGCGACAACCTGTTTGGGCTTGTTTATCGCCGGCAGTGTGCTTCAAACAACTGCTTGCCACCGCGGTTATTACCGTCGCCAAGCAGATGCTGAAGCTGTGCAGCTGATCACCGAAAAAGCGAACGACCCTCGCTGGGCACTGCCGGATCGATCCATCGATGTCGATCCTAGATCCAGAATGGCACATCCCTTTTCGGCTGATCACTCGCCGATGCCACCAGATGATCCAAGTTCGCATGAGTTCATGCACAAAGTTGATGGGAAACCGGGGTTCCCGCAGTGGAGTGCCAACGGCGAATTAGATGAAGTCGAAAATCCAGAGTGGATGTCTTTCGTTCCGCTAAACGAGAAGGGTGAACTGGTCCTAGACTTGAACCGGGCCGTCCGCGTCGCCTACTTACATTCACCGTCGTACCAAACGCAACGGGAAACCTTGTACCAGTCGGCACTGGACGTCAGTCTGGAAAGATTTGGGTTCGATACTCAACTATTCGCCGCTTACAATTCGTTCTTGACCGCGGACGGAAAAGTTCGCGGCGGCGGAGGCAGCAGTTCAACGCTAGGGGCCAATACAGGCGCTCGAGGAATTCGCTTACAGAAGCTTGGCATCACGGGCTCCACACTGGTCGTGGGTTTGGCCAATACGTTGCTGTGGCAGTTTAGCGGACCGACAACCAATTCCGCGTCATCACTGGTCGATTTCTCATTGCTTCAACCGCTACTCCGCGGAGCCGGTCGCGAACGAATCATGGAATCGCTGACCCAAGCCGAAAGAACGTTGTTGGCCAACGTTCGTCAGATGGAACGATTTCGCCGCGGCTTCTACTTGAGTATTGTGACGGGCCGAAACCCCGGTCAAGGTCCAAGCCGAGGCGGAAACTTCCTTAACACTCCTGGGTCGCAAGGCAACAACGCCGGTGGTTTCTTGGGACTTCTGCAAAGTCGACAGAATATTTTTATTCAAGAGTATAACGTTGCCCAGTTGAGAAACGTTTTGGATCAGTTCCGTTTCCTTCAAGGTGCCCAGCGGATTAGCGCGATTCAAGTCAGTCTGGTGGAAACTCAACTTTACCGTGCACAGGAATCACTGTTTCGGTCCACCGTAAACTATGAAGCGGCATTGGACAATTTCAAGATCACACTAGGTCTTCCTCCAGAACTGAAGATCGACATCGACGATCCATTGCTTGATCGCTTTCAATTGATCGATGCCGCGGCAACTCGTAAGCAAGATGAAATCAATCGCTTGAAAGAAACGGTCAGCCTGCCATTGACTGAAATCGCGATTTTGATGGAAGATCCCATCCGGGCACTCAACGCCGAACAGCAGCTGGAATCCAATCCCCGCAATCAAGTTGCTTTTGTTTGGGACGATGTGGTTGAACAACGTGTTCGCGGCCTGATCGACTACTTGAATCAAATTGAAGTACTCCGAACAAGCGTCGTCCAGGGGCAACAGGTCTCCGTCACTGCAGACATCGAACGATTGAGAGCAGCCCGGACCGATCGTGTCACCAACTTGAGAAAATTGTCGAAAATTGACCTCACTTACGGTCGCCTAGAAGATGCTCAGAATGCGCAACTTCGAGAAGAATTGGTGGGCGAATCGGCTGTGGCCGACCCGGACATGATCTTGGGTGCAGTCAACCGAGCGGTTCAAGAACTGGATACTCAACTGCCAAAATCTCTGGCGAAGATTCGCAAATCCATCGAAGAAATTTTGGCCAGCCATGAGAACACACCCGAAACAAAGAAAAAATTAGAATCTGAAATCCTGCAGACGATTCCCCAGGCTTTGGCCGAAGTTTCCAATCAATCACTAGAATTGCTGCTGCAACAAGTGCTGGCCCGAACTGATTTGGTAGAACTGCCTGAAATCAATCTGGACTCGTCAGTCGCGGTTGCGATTGCCAAGACCTTCCGCCGCGACTGGATGAACGCTCGCGCCAGCTTGGTGGATACCTGGCGTCAAATCGAATTCCAAGCCGATCAATTGGAAAGTACTTTTGATCTTGTCTTGGAAGGTGACATTGGTACCGTCGGTGACAATCCGATCAATTTCCGTACCGCCAACGGTCGACTTCGCGGTGGCTTCCGCTTCGATTCGCCAATCACTCGATTGCAAGAGCGAAATAATTACCGTAATGCTTTGATTAACTATCAACAAGCCAGACGTTCCTACTATCAGGTGCGGGATGAAATCTCGCGGAACCTGCGTCAGATCTTACGGCAGGTAGAACTGAACAAGGTCGTGTTCGAACTGAATCGTTTGCAGATAAAGGTCGGTGTTCGCCAGGTGGATCAAGCGACATTCCGTGTTGCCCAACCTCCGGCAGCAGGCGAAGCATTACGTGGTCGAAGTACTGCGGATCCGACTTTGGGTCGTGACTTAACGGACGCCATTAGCAACCTTCAGGGCGCTCAAACCGCCTTTCTTGGTACCTGGGCGACCTATGAAACCTTGCGACGTGGTTTGGATTTCGATCTAGGCACCATGCAACTAGACGAAAACAGTTTGTGGATCGATCCAGGTGCCATTAATCGAGCATTCGTCGACCGCCTAGTTGCCGAAGATCAAGCACTGTTGAACGAAATGGGGATGGCCGAATTGTTCGACAGCCAAGACGATTTCATGAAGCAAACCACGCCTGATCTGGACAGCGAAGTTTCCCCTGAATCGCCGCCGCCCACCGAAGCGGATGATGCAGCACTGTTGAAACTGAAAATGCAATTGCGAAACGAATTAACGCGAACGGTAAGTCTACCCAGACAAACGGCTTTACCAACGCCTCCTTCCTCGTTGACATTGTCTCCACCGGCAACAAGCCAATTCCCGCCAGTCGATGTAGCGTCCGCTTTTCCGTTGTTGCCATCCGTTCAATCGTCGTTGCCTTCGCCGGCTATTACCGTCGATCAACTTCCTGGAAGATCAGCAACGCCGCTGGACCTAAGTCAGCTGCCGACCCCAGCAGATGTGGTTTCGCCCAAACGTTTCCGCCCCATCGTTCCAGAATAACAATCAAGGCTGACCTTTCTCTCAGCCCTTGAAACGACAACCAAACGGAGCCAAGGACTTAGCGATAAGTGCTTGGCTCCGTTTTTTTGCACCCATTTTCCCAACCGAACTTAATCCAAAATTGCTTGCCACATTCGGTCAGTCAGCACAAACGGCGTTCGCGGCAATCGATTCCATAACACTCGGGTTGGTGAGCATTGGGCAGAAACCCTCGACCGTAGGCTTTCCAATAGCTGCGTTGCCGAAATCGCAGTCACATCCTCCTGCAAGTGACAACTGTGGGCTAATAACCCTAACAGCTTCTCGGGCCCCAAGCCTCGTCGTCGAATTTCGGACAATCGAGTGTCACCGTGGCGTTTGGCTAATCGGCGACCGTCCTCCCCTACCACAAGAGGGACATGGGCAAACGTTGGCGTCTGCCACCCAAAGGTTTCGTACAATTCTAACTGTCGAAAAGTACTTGCCACCAAATCGTCTCCCCGCACCACTTCGGTAACGCCCATCAAGTGATCATCAATCACGACCGCTAGTTGATAGGCGAATTCGCCATAGCTTCTCCCCACCACGAAATCGCCAAGTTCTTTTTGTGGGCGACACGTTTGAGGCCCCATAATTTGATCCACAAAACGCATCGTCCTGTTACAGGTTCGGTATCGCCAAGCAAACTTTGGCGCAATCTGAGTTTGATCGGTTGCTTCGAAATCATGCGTGCCACCCCCAGAATTATTCTCGAACCTAAGCGACATTCGATCGCCATCAGCGACTGTTTTACCTGCACAACTACCGGGATAGATCGTTGCATCATCTCCCAAATTTGGTGCACTGGCGGCCATTTGAATGTCCTTGCGACTGCAAATGCAAGGATAAACTTTCTGGTCCAATTTTAACTTGGAAAAGTAGTGCTGATAGACGTCAGTTCGCCGCGTTTGCAGCCAATCTTGGACACCGCCAATTTGCTCAACTGCTTGCAATTCCAGCAAATCAGCCGGTAGCAATTCTACTGCCGTCGTGGAATGGGTTCCGCCTGGGCCAAAGTCCCAATCCAGACCCAACCACTGCAAATCCTCAATCGCTTGCTGCTGAGCACCTGCTTTGATACGGGGTGAATCAATGTCTTCCATCCGCAACAACAATTGCCCACCTTGCAAACGAGCACTCAGCCAGGCCAACAGATAGGTTCTGGCATTTCCGACATGCTGAGCCCCGGTGGGACTGGGAGCCAAACGGCCAATTACGTTATAACTTGAAGGTCGATGCATTGAATTGGATCTTAAAAATATTCATAGTTTCGTCAAACAAAGCTTCGATAAACCATGAGCACCCGATGGTCGAATAGTTCCGGCCAAAACACAATCAATCCGGTATTTGTTTTCGCTTTCTAGTCAACCATTTGTCGCTAAAATAAACCGTAAACCTACCTACCAGCGTCAATTTTTCGAATTCATTCATCTAGCCCCGCATCCTAAGACTTTGGAGTAACGACCTTTGATCCCGGCCACTTTCCCAAACATTCGCTTCTCCGGCCAACTTCGGACAAGTCAAGTCGAAGTCGCCGAAATTGCAAAGCGACAACTCGACAAAGGCCAGCGACGTCTGCACATTGTGGCTCCACCTGGATCGGGCAAGACCATTTTAGGGCTTTATCTCTGGGCCGAATTAATTCGTCAACCCGCAGTCATTCTCTCACCCAATTCAGCCATCCAATCGCAATGGGCTGCTCGAACGGATTTGTTTCACCAAGTTCAGGCGAACACAACGGTAAAAGACCCTGCAAACTTAGAACCAAAAATTGCCCTCAATCCCGCTTGGATTAGCACCGATTCCCAGTCGCCAAGTCTGTTAACCAGTTTGACCTATCAAAGTGTTACTTTACCACAACGGGGCAACGACCATTGGGACCAAACCGCATTGGAATTATGGGCCGATCGTTTGGTGGAAAAAGGGCAAGCCGAAGATCTCTTGGAAGCTGAAGTTTGGATCGAAGATCTGCAAAGACATAATCCCGAATATTATGATGACCGACTTAGCATCTATCGAAAACGACACCGCGATGGCTTGGCGGCAGACGGGCGGAACCTTGATTTGCTGCACGATTCGTCTAGGAAGGCATTACAAGCGGCAAAGGAAGCCGGCATCGGAGTGCTGATTTTGGACGAATGCCACCACCTGGTTGGACACTGGGGGCGAGTCTTATCTGAGGCGATTGAACTACTTGGCAATCCGATCGTGATTGGGCTAACCGCCACTCCGCCAGACATCACAGGAAAACCAATCGAAGACATTCAACGCTATGAAACATTGCTGGGCCCGATTGATTACGAAGTCCCGGTGCCTGCCGTTGTCAAGGATGGCTTTCTGGCTCCCTACCAAGACTTGGTCTACTTTGTCCGCCCAACCGCTCAAGAGTTGACTTTCATCTCGAACGTTGATGGGCAATTCCGAGACCTGCTGGGGCAACTGTGCCAAACCGAATCTGTCAACGGAACACAACCCGAAGAAAACAGCCCACCTAACCAAGCTGAACCTTTCGCGGTCGATGACAAAGACCGCAACCACCAGTCGGCCCCAGCCACTACAACCAAAGATCTGCTCAACGCAGGCAACCACACCCAAACCTCACATTTCGTTCCTAAGTCGCCTGACACCTCCGTACCTCAGGATGCCAGGACTCAATCGCCCACCACCCAGGAAGATGCGGACGAAAAAAAACAACCTCAAGCCGGCAGTCCAAACGCACCCATCGAACTGATCTCTTGGGTTAAATGGACTTTGGAAACACTGACCCTTCCCACCGGCCGGCAAGTCAACTGGAAGGAATTCCAAAGACGCGATCCTTCGTACTTCGACAACGCTCGCCTTTTCCTTTTGTTGCTAGGCTTCCAACTTCCTGCTGACCTACCTGCGATCACGGTCGACAATGACCTGCAACCCCTTCGCCAACGCAACTTGGCCCTCGCTGCAAAATACGAACAAAATAGAAAACCGTCCAACGGGTCAAGTACAAGTGACCTTGCGACAGTCAACCAAAACAGCGGTAGCAATGCTGTTGTTTTGCGCCAACCGATGCGTGACCCGCGGCTGATTGCCAACCAATTGCATGATTTACCCTTAGAAATATTAACCCCGATACTCGATCGCTTCATTCGGCATCGTTTGCGCCGCAGCCCCGACTTGGCGCTTCAACAGTTGGCCGAATCGCTGATCTCGCGTCTGCGAATGCTAGGCATCCAGGTCACCGAAACAGGCAGTCAAGCGTGTGCTTCGCCCATCAGCCGAGTACTAGCCTACAGTCAAAGCAAGACTCAAGCCTTGACCAAGATCCTGGCTCAGGAAATGAGATCACTGGGTGCAAACATTCGTTGCGTCGTGGTTACCGACTTTGAAAAAACAAGTGCGGTGCATGCGGAGATCAAAGACATTCTGGACCAACACGCCGGCGGCGCGGTTGCGGCCTTCAGAACCCTGCTGCTAGACGACGACACCAATCGCCTTGATCCCATCCTGTTGACCGGCACAACCATTTTAGTGGATGAAGATCTCTGCGATCGTTTCTTGAAAGAGGCATCCCAATGGCTGGTCGATGCTGGGCATTCGGTGAAACTGAACCGAAAGATCATTGGAAAGTACTGTGAAATTACAGGGGTAGGCAGCGATTGGTGCCCTCGAGTTTACGTGCAATTAATTACAGAATTTTTCCAGCAAGGACTAACTCGGTGCTTAGTGGGCACACGGGGATTGCTGGGCGAAGGCTGGGACGCCAGTCGAACCAATACGTTGATCGATTTGACAACTGTCACAACCAGCATGAGCATCAATCAACTGCGAGGCCGAAGCATCCGACTGGACAAACATTGGCCAGAAAAACTGGCAAACAATTGGGACATTGTGTGTGTGGCTCCAGAATTTGCGAAAGGCTTTGACGACTTCCATCGGTTCAAGAAGAAACACAATTCACTTTTTGGCGTTACGGACGACGGACAAATCGAAAAGGGGGCCGGGCACGTCCATGCGATGATGAACGAAGTTCGCCCAGAAAATCTTTTCTTACAAACGGAATTCATCAATCAACAGATGCTTGACCGCGCCCAAAAGCGTGCCCAATGCCGCCAACAATGGAAAATCGGCGGTGCTTACGAAGGACAAATCACTCACAGCGTTGAACTTCGTCCACGACGCCCCAACCAAATTTCATCAACGTCGCAGCGTCACTTTGCTCCCTTCGGCTGGAACAGCCAACAGTGGTCCGAACATTCATTAAGCCAAGAGATCGCCACGGTGATCCTGGAAACACTAATGCATTTGCGAATGGTCCAACACGGAAACATCGTGGTGGGCGATCGCGGAAATAGCGTTACCCGTCTGTTTATGGCGACCGCCAATGCCAATGACGCCAAAATTTTTGCCCAATCTCTTAGTGAAGTCTTGGGGCCGATCGATGACGCCCGCTATATCATCCCCCGCAAAGTCGACGTCTATGAAGCCAATTGGCTTTCGCGCTGGTTCCCGGAATTTGCGGGCCGACTGATGCAATCCAAGAAACGACAATTGATTATGTGGCACGCGGTACCAACCAGTATCGCCACAAAAAAAGAATTCGTTCTAGAATTCCAAAAACACTGGAATAAAAAGATCAGCCCTGGCCAAGCGTTGTACGCGCATCGCGGCGATGGAAACCAACAGTTAACCCAATCCATCGCTAACGGTTTAACTCCCGACTTTGCCATCCATCAAACCGAGATTTTTCGCTAATAACAATCCCCCTTCCCGAACACCAACAGAAACCACAACTAGGCTTAATCGAGCAGGGAACTTCTCGGCCTTCACCATTTCTTCAATAACGAAAACCAATGTCAAATCATTTCATCTTCGGTTGCGGTTTCCTTGGCATTCGTTTCGCCAATAAATTACGGATCAACGGCCAGGTTCCGTGGACGGTCACTCGTTCGGCTGAGAAAGCAAATTCGTTGCGTCAACAGAAGATACAGGCCATCGTTGGCGACTTCAAAGCGGTCACTTTCGAACTGCCTGCCAACTTGCCGGCGTTTGATTCGATCACCATCTGTGTCGGCAACGATGGGGCAGGGGAGAGCGGGCATCTTGAAACTTACACCGCCGCCACACTCGCGGCACTAAAATTGGCTCAACGCAGCCCGACACCTTCTGCTACTAAAATTATGTTTGTCAGCACCACCGGTGTTTATTCAGCCCCAGAATCCGGTACCGATCAACCGGTCAAAATCGATGAAAATTGGCCAACCAAGCCCACGCGTCCAGGTTCCATTGCCAGCCTCCACTGCGAACAAATCCTTTTGGAACAGAATTCAATTCCGGCATCCATCTTTCGATTGGCTGGAATTTACCACACCGATCGAATACCCAATTTACCCAACCTTAAGAGCGGTCAACCTCTGTCTGGGGACGGACGTGGCTGGCTAAACTTAATCCACGTCGACGATGCGGCCTCGATTCTATTCAAGGCAACCCACCAGTGGCCCCATCACCCGATCTTAAACATTGCTGACGGGCATCCGGTCACACGACAAGAATTTTACGACTTCTTATCCCAGGAATTTCGGACACCAAAGCCCATATTTAATGAAACGGGGCCCAATCGAGGTGGCTCAAAACAGATTGACAATACGCGTCTGGCCCAGTGGTTTGGAAGTGCTTTTGAATTCCCTTCTTACAAACAGGGCCTTGAACGTCGCACTTGAATTAGCAAAGGGGTCGATTAGTCCGTTGAAGAAATCGCACCTATTGGAGTAAGATAGACAGTAATTCGTTTCGATCATCGCCGGGTGAGCATCGCACAGGCTTGGGTCCGTCGGCTTCTTGGGGTCGCTGGCTTCTTGGGCCTGGGGGGGTTGCCTGCTGAACTTGACCGAATCAATACTGCGTCCGAATCAATACTGCGTCCGAATCTCGATTTACCTTTTCCTGTTCTACCACCTTTACTTTTGCTTACAGATTGCTTTTTCATGATGCAGCGCCGCCCTGTTTTTCCAAACGTTATCGAAGTCAATCATCAACTGGAACAAGTTCTTGGCTGCAACGTTTACATGGTATTTGATGATAACCAATGGTTACTAATCGACATCGGATACGAAGAAACCACCGACGAAATCATTGAAATGATTCGGCAACTGGACTTCCCCTTCCAACACTGCAAAACGCTAGTGGCCACTCACGCTGACGTCGACCATATCCAGGGTCTGGCCAAAGCAAAACAGATCCTACGGACCACGGTTTCGGCTCACCCTTTGGCCGCCGAAAGCTTGCGATCGGGCGATGTGCTGAAGACCTTCGCTAGAATCGAACCCCAAGGCATTGACCTACCCATGCCGCCAGTTGAAGTTGAAACCTTGTTGAACGATGGGGACATTCTGACGGTTGGAAATTTGGAATTAGAAGTCTGGCTAACACCTGGGCATACCGACAGCCAACTTTGTTTCCGCATGGGGGAACTCTTGTTCAGCGGTGACAACATCTACCGCGACGGTTGCGTTGGAGCGATCGACGCACATCACGGCAGCGACCTAACCCAGTTCATCGCTTCATTGAAACGCATTCAAGCATCAGACGTAAAATGGCTGCTTCCAAGTCACGGTCCTATTTTTCGCAAGGACGATCAATTGCTGCAAACGGCGATCGACCGCGTCGAACAGTACCGACACATGGCCGACTTTGGTACCTGCGCGGTCGATTGGCCATTAATGGACCAATTCGAAGATGAAATCGCGGCTGGAAAAATGCCTGAGTAATCATGAACCCAAAGTAGTCCAGAGCCCGAGATTACTTACCCTGTCAGGCCGCCTCTGGAAACCGCTTCGGTTTTCGTGGCAACCAAGGGCACCACCTCCAGTTTTGGTCGCATTGCTAAGAATCATAAATTAGATTGCCTGGCCCACAAACCAAGTCGATCGCCTCGCGGGCGGGGTACCTGGTCGGGCAAGAGAAATGGTTGCCCGCGAATACATGATCGTGGGCAAGATTGCTCAGCTTTTACGATGGTTCTTAACGACTTCACTACGGCGTGGGTGCAATGCACAACGCTGGGGAAGTGGGATTCAGAGAACACCGGATGCCTTCACATAAGTTCACATAAGTTCACAAACCTGCGACGATTAAGCTGATGACTTGTCCGAACGTTTTAGCGGTGGCGGCTGTCTAGTGGTCTGCTGCCAGCAGGGAGGAGACGTTGCCCGTCACCGGACGTCCCTGGCCGTTTATTGCTTAATTCCGCCCAAGATTCACGCCTTTCAATGCATCACGAATGAACATCCGCCAACTGCCCACTTCAATGAATCTGACCGCTTCTGAATTTTTGGCCGAAAATCGAATCGCCGAACACTTTGTTGCGGAATTAGCAAAAGCATTGCATCAAAACGGACTCGCAGCGGACGAACTTGAGCAAAATGTGCTGCAATTGGCCGAACAATTGAACATCGAAGTCAGTGTGTTCGCCACGCCAACCTCCATCTTCTTCTCCTTCGGCGATTCAGATCAGTATCGAACGATCTTGCTTCGTGTGACCCCAGGCGATATCGACCTGGCCAAACTGAATGACCTGCAAGCGTTGCAGCGTGATGTGATCGAAGGCCGAATGTCTTTACGGGAAGGTCGCGCCCAGTTGCCAAAATTGGTGGCGCGTCCCTCTCAGTTTGGCTTTGTCATTTCAACGATCGCTTTCGCATGGGCCAGTGCCTGCAGTACGCTTTTGTTCCGAGGCGGCATCAACGAATGGATCGTAACCCTCGGCATTGGGTTGATCCTAGGGGCGGTGATGGGCATGCTTTCTAAGTGGACACGATTGGTCCGAATCTATGTTCCAGTGAGTGCAATGTTTGCAGCATTGATGCCCTACATTGTGGGCCAATGGTTACAACCGTTGTCGATCGAAATCGTCACACTGGGTTCGCTGGTTGTGTTGTTGCCGGGACTTACTTTAACCATCGCCATCAATGAACTAGCCACCCAAAACCTGGCCGCAGGAACCGCCCGACTGTTCGGCGCCATTGTGTTGCTTTTGACGCTTGCGTTTGGCGTCGCCATGGGCGGAGGTATCGGCCAAAAAGTGACTGCAACGCCAATCGCTGTCGAACCTGCCGCAGTGAACCCTTGGTTGTGGTACGCCGCATTTTTGACCGCTCCGCTGGCGTTCGCGGTGCTCTTCCGAGCAAACGTGCGGGACTTCGCGTACATTACATTGACTTGCGCGATCGGATTCGTGATGGCAAAACAGGCAAGCACCGTCGTCAGTCCCGAGTTATCCGGATCCGTAGGTGCATTCACCGTCGGCATCATTGGAACCGTTTACGCCAGAATCACCAATCGATCTTCGTCTACCTTAGTTGTTCCAGGCTTAACGTTTTTGGTTCCTGGAAGTATTGGCTTTCGCAGCATTCAATTGCTACTAAACGATAACATAGAATCAGCGGTACGCGGTGCATTCCAAATGTTCTTGGTTGCCATCAGCTTGGTTGCCGGTCTATTGGTCGCCTATTCGTTAATGCCAACAGGTCGGCGGCGATAACAATCCACGGATTTAGCAGGTTTTTGTCAACAATAAGGCTCGCAGTCGATGTTTAAGCTAGAATCGCCACAACAAAATGCCCAATAGTTGACCATAAACCGCGAACAGTCCAACATGAAAACAATCGAACTAGACGCCGCGCAACTGCTAAGGACACTTCAGACTCTACGTTTGCGAATATTCGAACGATTCCCAGATTCGGGGCTGCACAACGTGAGCCTTCAACTAATCGAAGTCGCCAAACAATCGCGTAAGACGGTCGAAAAAATTGGAAACCCGATTTGGTCGATTCGACTTGTTGCGATTTCGACTATTGTGGCGATGATCAGTTTTGCAGCTTGGTTGTCGCTTTCACTTCGTCATGAATCGGTTCTCACCTTTGAAGATGCGATCCCTATCGCCGAAGCAGGGATGAACCTACTGATTCTTTTGGCCATCGCGATCTACTGGCTATGGAACAGCGAAGTCCAAATGCGGCGAGCCAAAGTCGTGGCGGCTGTGAATCAGCTTCGTGAATTTTCGCACGTGATCGACATGCACCAACTGACCAAGGACCCAGATAGTGCCTTCCTTCGATCACAGCCAACCGAACATTCACCCAAACGCAAAATGACACCGTACGAATTAAGCCGCTACTTGGATTATTGTAGCGAAATGCTGTCGCTGATTTCCAAACTAGGATATCTCTACGTTTCCAAATTGCACGACGCAGCAGCCAATCAATCGGTTGTGGAATTGGAATCACTCTGCTCGGGCTTAAGCCGAAAAATCTGGCAAAAGATTATGGTCATCTACAACCTGGCCAGTAATGATCCAGAGAAGCTTTTACCCACTGCCCCATCACCCACTGCCGAATTCGCCCCTCCGGCACAAACCTTGGATCAACCAGACCCGAAGGAAGACGACGCGACTTAGACCGCTTTGGATCATGGAATCAAGCGAAGTTCATGGAATCGGTAAAACGCGGGTCCGCAACTACAAACTCAGCCGATTTACCACGAAAATTCGCGTACTGGCACCAAGTATCGACCTGCCACCGACCTTGCCCATATCCACCGACCCTATCCATCGTTTGTCGCGTTCGCGAAGCCTGACTGCAATCGGTGCGTCCGGAACTTCGCTTGATCCATCCGTTGATTCATGAGCCCCAAAAGGTATTCGTGGTGCGTAAAGACGATCACCTGAGTCATCTCGCCCAATTCAGCAAAGATCTCTAATGCAGCAAGCGATCGATCGTCTTCCTGAGACCAAGATTGAAGATCAGCCAAGCAACTTTCCGCCAACCAATCACCGACGTTTCCGCCCAAAATCGCCGATCCCTCGACGCCTGCAAACGTCGACATGATCTTCCGAATATGTTGGAGATAATCCTGACGATAGTGAAACAACTTTGCACAGTGTCCCTGGACCTGAGTCCACTTGTTTTCATGAATCGTCAACGATTGCTTTGCCGCCAACCACCGTTTGACCTGCTCCCCAGACAACTGCAGCGGCAAGCCGCATTGGGACAGCAGACCACTCCAACGCTGGTCCTGTTGATCTTTAGCAGCATGGCAGTCAAGCAAACGCTGCTTCCCCTCGGCCAATTGCCGATCGATCGACTGATATTCCAACCTAGTGCCGCGTCATCACTAGCAACTGGGTTTGGTCAGTAATTTGAAAATCAAGGATACTTGGTTAACTCAAGGAGGACTCGATGAAGAAAAAGTATATCGTTCGACTTTCCAAGAAGGAACGCCAAGTGCTGGGCGACGTCGTGAAATCGCTCAAAGGCTCATCTCAGAAAGCACGTCGTCCGAGAATTTTGTTGAAATCAGATATCAACGGCCCAGGTTGGACGGATGCGAAAATTGCCGAGGCGTTCTCATGCCAGATTCAAACAGTCGAAAACCTGCGCAAACGCTTGGTGATCGATGGATTTGAGATTGCACTTCAGGGCAAGAAGCGTGAGACGCCGCCTGTTGCGAAGAAATTGGATGCAAAGAAAGAGGCGAAATTAATTGCCATGCGGCTTGGTAAACCCCCACAGGGTTTTACGAACGGGTCACTTCGTCTGTTGGCGGAGCGTGTGGTAGAACTTGGATTGACGGAGAGTATCTGTCACGAGACCGTCCGTAGGACGCTTAAAAAAACGGAACGACCAATCGCAAGATTCCATATTGGGTAATCCCGCCGGATGCCGACAGTGAATTTGTCGCTTGCATGGAAGACGTACTTGATACGTACCAAGAACCGTACAATCCCGAGATTCCGGTAACCCGAGATTCCGGTAATTTTCAGGGACGAGCAACCGGTTCAACTTCACCAGGAGATTCGAACACCGATCCCTGCAACTGCCAAGCGTCCCAGGCGTGTTGATTATGAATACGAGCGTTGCGGAACAGCTTGCTTTTTATGTTTACCGAGCCATTGGCGGGCTGGCGCCATGTCAGCGTCCGGGATCGGCGAACCAAAGCCGAGTATACCAAAGGCAATAAAGCCAAAACCAGACTCGATGGCTTCTAGCTTCTGCTCGGAAAGATAATCGACAGCTCCGATTTCAGGCCTGATTCGTTCGGCCGCCCAAAATGAATTAGCCTTCTTCAACGGTTCCTCAAACCTGCCGAACACATACGGCCATTGGAACAAGAGTTTTCGAATGCCAGCATCCACATCCCCACCCCCTTCACCGCCTTGGTAATGGTAAGAATTCACAGCCCGCTCCACATCTCTGCTTGCCCACTGATCCTCTTGTGCTAGTGGAAGCAAGTCATCAGCCCTACATTTTTCCCAGATAGGCACTCACTGATCTTTGGATAACCGAGACAATTTCGAAAGCTGCCAAGCATCCTGGTAAGCAAGGAAATCGGAAAAAACGAGACCGACTTGGATTCTGCAGCCGTCAACTTGGCTGGCAACGCCCTTACCGCTTTCGACTCTACGGAGGCGCCGCCGGGCAACCGAAGCGAATCCCACGCAATGCGACCTTCCGTCAACCAAGATTGGACAACGTCGTGGGGTATCAACTGAAGGCTAGGGTACGTCGTCGGCATCGGCCTTAGATTTGAAATTTCAATCTTTGGTAACGCCACAGGCGCACCTAAATCGGTTTGGGCGTAGGGAACGCTAGCGATTCGCAAAATCGGGTAAGCTGCCAGACAATAATTGCGGCCAGACACGGTTGGCAGAACCACCAACTTCGGACGCCCACCAACCCCAGGAGCTAACCGGATTAACGCCTACCCTAACGCCTACCCTAATGCCTACCCTAACGTCGCTACTTGCCGTCGCACTTGTCATCGCTTTGGTCCCAGAACCCATTCACCCTTTAAAATAACGCCCGAATTACTTTGCTAAGCCGCACCGATTCTGTGACCAAGATGAAGACAATCTACATAACGGCAACTCCAAGCGGACGGAATTTGACTTACTCAACGTCACCCTTCAGAGCATCAGACGCTTGATCCTTAACCATCCCAATACGGGCCTGATACTCCAGCAATTTGATCCGAAGCTTAGCCCTGAAGTTATCGTTTAGTTTAACACATTCGTTAAGGCCACACGGCAGATAATTGACCGCTGGTAGCCCTCGATAAGCTATCGAATCTAACGTATTCTGAACATCCGCGTTATCATCAACCATCTTTTGCAAATACGCTGCTTCTCGCTGGCGCCGAATGACTTCCCATGGCAAGCTATTCGAACCCTCGTGGGGAAAGAACGAATAAGACAAAGTTGAGGCTTCGATTAGAATGGTGTCCAATATCGAGTCGAATTCACCTCCCTTTTTGCCTTCCCGATAAAAGTACGAACTTAAGCCGCGAATAATCTGCCGAGTCATCTGCTTTTGTGAACTTCTATCGGGGCAAACCACATCAACGCCATACTCTTCGAGAAATGGTTCCCACTGCTGGGCGGACAAGTCCAACAATGGGCCGCAACCTCGCAGTTCGTTGGACGGAATGTCGTAGGACAATGCCCACAAACCTGGATTCCGTTCATACATGGCATTCATGCTATCAAAGGCTCGCTTGGCCAAATCGTAATCACCGCTTGCGACGGCAAGCAAAGCCAAGTTCCCTAAATAATACTGACACCTGGACAATCGCAAAAGGTCGGTAGAAGTCAACTGCGATACTGGCAGTTCGGCGCCAACGAACGCGGATTCAATCGACTCAAGCGTGGATTTGGAACGCAAATTCAAGAGATCTTGCAATCGTTGATTTTCTTCTGCCGTAAAGGGTTCGATCGCTTGAACGATGTATTCATGGCTTAGAGACCTTGTGGTGAAATATTCTAATCCATTAAATCCTAGCGAATCCGCGTCCGCCTGTTGACTCTCAAACTTCACCTCAGCGGCCAGTCCTGTCAGGTTCGGCAGATCGAAGGGAATTTCACGAAGGTTGGTAAACCCAGAAATTGGCAACGGCAAGGGCGTCCCAAGATCGGTCTTCACGCCAGGAATAACGTAGACGCGTAGAAACGGGTAGGCAGCCAAATTCGCGGCCACCAAAACAAGAAAGAAAACACAAAAGTAGCCCGTCAATTGCGCCCGATAATAGGTCAACCATTTCGGAACCAAGTAGTACGACAGCGGCAATGCTAAAATTGGCAACGACAAAGCAAAACCACCCCCCCACAAACCGCTGCCCTCAACTTGCAAAATGATGAACGGAGTCATCATGATGAAAAATAGAACCACTGCAAAACACGCCAGAAACCAAGAACGAATCGTCAGTCCCACCAAGAAACTAACACTTAGCAAACCCAAAATCCAACCACATTGAGCCAACACAAAAATTACGTCACGATGACCAAAAATGTTACTTGCGTTGCGTGACCATGAGAATACAAATCCGGCCAACAGCACAATCAAAGTCGGCAAGGCAACCGAATACAGGAATCGTCCCCACCAAATGGCCGCAGGCGAAACACCACGTTCAGCCAAAAACAAATAACGGTTCTTTGTCTGGTCACCCGCAAATCCAAACAGACCTAATAGCGCTAATACACTAAACAAACTTACCCATGCAACCACTTCCCTGACACCACCCGCGACATCCGGAAGCATCCGTCTTCTAAATCCAAACGCTGGCAAACAGCATGCGGCCGCAACAACCAGCAAAAGAATCCCTAAATAGATATAATTTTGCTGAAAACTTAACCAACGAAGCGTTGGGTAGACGCCAGCGTTTTGCCTAATCAAAGACAACGTGCCTGTGGTTTCCGCCCCGCCAAAAATTCGCCAGCTACTGACGCTGGTAACCTCACTGAACATGCCCAGTCGACAGCGCCATCGATAAAGCCACCCAGCACTCAACGTCAAAATGACAATCAAAAAATTCTTCGAAACAATAGCCCAACCGGCTTCGGTTGTTAGCGTATTCAGCGGAATCCACGTCTCAAAATAGAACAAATTCACTCGAACAACTTCAACAACCAACACGGCGATTACCCCTAGGATCAAACCGTTGGCAGGTTCACGGAACAATAGCACAGAAATGCACAAGATCGGCAAACCCTGCAGAACGGTCAACACAATTGGTCCCAAAGCTGGCCAGAACTGCATTGCTTCCAGCTTACCAGGCGTTAAAGCCAGCATCGGCAGTAAGACCGCGGCAACCCCAAGAGAACACACCAAACACAGAGCGCTACCCGCTAAGCCCACGACAATTTTGGATAGCAAACCCATCGACCAGTGCACTGGGAAAGTGGAACTCCAAAGCCAGGCCCCACTGTCGCGTTCAATCGAAATACTCACGGCCACAACGCCCAGCAGGAACACAAACGGAGAAAAGAAGGCGGCATCGTAGATAATACGCGCCGAATCCAGGAACTGCACTCGATCAATCCAAATCAAAGCTAACACCATGATTTGAATCGCCGAAATAATGATCAGCGAAAAGCCTAGAAAGAATGCCAACTGACGGGACTCTTTCCACAGCAAATGAAAACAGATTCGCCCGACCATCGACCCACCTGACGAAGGATACGTCACCAACTGCGTAGGGTAAGTTTCGGTCACAGTACTTTCGACCGCTGCACTATTCATCGCCGTGTTCCCTTTTACTGGATTTGCGAAACGACTCCGCAACAACTAACCTTCAACCACTTATTCTGCAACCACTTTTTCTGCAACTTTGTCACTGCGGTCCGAATCGCTAGATGCCGCAATTCAACTTTCGGCAAAAAAACGCTTGCGAAATCTCGATCAAGTTCGGCGCAACTTCCAGCCGCATTTCACCGCTGCACCACCCCATGCACCACCCCATTTCACCACCGCACCACCGTATGCTTCAACAATGACGCCCATGATCTTCATTTCGGCGTGTGTTGCCAAACATGGACTTTAGGAAAGGGCCGATTCGGCCTGCTGGGACATCGCCTGCATTGACTTTTGATCCGAAGTATCGCCCGCGGTGAAAGCAATGTACAAGTCTTCCAAACTTGGGCGAACCGTTCGGATTTCGCTGATATTGGGTTCCGCTCCCCATGCTTGTTCTAGCGTCTGATTCCACCCGCGAACCACAAGTCGCCACTGTCGCCCATTCTGCTGAACGCTGTAACAGGTTAATGCACTGGTCTCAGGCAACGGAATCAAGCTGTCTTTTTGAGTGGCGGTGACGATAGAAACTTCGCTCTTTAAAGTTTCCAGCGGCGCGACAATCTGAAGTTTCCCACCGGTGACAATCGCCACCCAGTCAGCCACCCGCTCCACCTCTTGAACCTGATGACTACTTAACAGTACCGTTTTCCCAGCCGCGGCCCGATCCACCATGCTTTCTAGGAACGAACGCCTAACCAAAGGATCCAAACCCGATGTGGGTTCGTCCAGAACCAACAACTCTGGATCCATTGCCAAAGCCGTAGCCAAAGCAACTTTGGCCTTCATTCCTTTGGACAAGTTTCGTACTTTCGTGTCCGCTGGCAATCCAAAACCGTTGGCTAGGCTAACGTATCGATCGGCGAATCCTTCGGGATAGAAGCCCGATGCGTACCAACCAACCTGACTGACCGTCATCCATTCATACATACCTGGTTGATCCGACACATAACCCACTTTTCTACGTAGCTCCAATGCTCGTCGCCCTGGATCGACACCCAAGACATTAATCGATCCGCTATTCAATTTATAATAGCCCAGCAGCGAACGAATCAACGTTGTCTTGCCCGCGCCATTTTCGCCAAGCAAGGCAAAGACGACCCCGGCGGGAACTTCCAACGAAACGCCATCCAAGACAACCTTACGTCCAAACTTTTTTACCGCTTTGTCAACTTTGATTACTGGATTCATGATTGGCCTTCCGATGTAAATTTGATTTCTGCAGCGTCCGACTGACGATCACTATCAATCGTGCCCTGTACCGGAATAGTTGGACTGAGCATCGGCGAACGATTGATCGGCAAATCAATTGTTCCGCCAGCAGCTTCACGGTGAACGCTAAAGTGCTTTTCAATCGCAACGTTAAACACCCCTTGAAGTTGCCGACGATCTAAACCCGAACGCAATGCTTCTTCAACAACTTGACACAGGCGGTCTCGAATAATGCCCGTGCGTTGGGCAATACAATGTTTGACAGCGCCTTGGCACACTACCTGCCCCCGTCCCCGCAAACTTTCCAACACTTCATCAGATTGCAACTGCTGGTAGGCACGTTGAATCGTGTTGGGATTGACGGCCAATTGCCTCGCAAGATCGCGAACCGAAGGTACCAATTGGCCAGGGACCAGTGTGCCTTCGGCAACTGCAAACTTGACTTGCCGAACGATCTGCTGATAGATCGGTACGCCATTACTGGGTTCGATCGACATGTACATGCTAAATTTCTCCGCCCCAAACACGCCCAGAATCAACTTCTGAGCGGTCGGATACATTACACCGTAATTGACTGAAAACCATCGTAAGTTTGCATCACACGCCGCCAACTATATTTCACTAACAAGCCCAACACACTTCGCTATCGCCCCGCATCAGCGACTTCGCCACCGGCTGGGGTCAACATGGCCTTGAAGGTTTCGACATCCATCTTGGAATCAATTTGCATCGAACTTCCGTCGTACCGAATGGCGATCAAAAATTCCTCCGGTTTCAATCCCAGAAACAACTTCAACGCCTGATCAGCCGTTAGGTCCGAAGGCTGAGTCCAATTGACTTTGTTGGGATTCTGCAAGAACGCGATCGTGTTGGATGAACCGTCAACAATGTCGGCAAAATTGCGAACCTCTGACTCAATCCAGCAGATATCTGCTTGGTCATCCGCGCCAAATACAGACGGCATGAATTCCAGCAATCGCTTGTTGGTGGGGCTATCCCATGGTTCATCCAAGGCAAACCCTTTATACAACTCGCCTTCTCCTAGAAACGGCAGCACGTGAACCCGCCAACTTAGTTTGTCGCCCTTGCCTTCGGCCGCCAAAAAAGGAAAAACACCATAGGTCGATTCGTAGTTATGAAGACTCAAACCCGCTTGTTTAAAATTGTTCTTCTTCTCAACCACGCCCTGAGTCGAAGCAAACGCTTCTTCCAGTCCGTCAGGCTTCGCGACCGATAGCGAAACGGTCCGACCATCGGCCTTGGGGCGGATCGAATTCAACATCTTCATTAGAACCTCAGCAGCAGGGCCAAGATTTTGACTTGCTTTTGCAAGTTCGACCCATTCGACTAGCGTTTCTTCCAATGAATCGGCAGCTTGGCTTGACTGGGCCTCGGCAACCATTTTCATCAACATGTCTTGATCAAAGTCAACGCTCGCACTGACCTGCCTAACCTGTTCAATCATTCCAAGATATTTCGAGGCTTGCTCAGGCATGACGTTTCGCACAAATTTGCTCAATTCATCAATGAATTTCCGAGCCCCTTCCACGTCGATCACAAGCCGTGCCGCAGACCCGGACTTCTTTTCCCACAACTTCTGCGCAGCTTTGGACATGTTTTGCAAATTGTCCGAATCAACGTCGTAAGAATCTGTTGCCATGGTCAACGTTCGCGTTTTTCCAACGGCAATATACAAATTAGAATTCTCGGCTTTAGGCCGATAGATTGTGACATCCGACTTCTGATCAATTTCGAATTCCGAACGCTCAGCCAGCCGCCGAGTCATTTCATCTAACAATTCTTGTTTGTCGAATTCCACTTCGACATAAAAATCGAAGGGGGAATTTTCACCCTCCACTTGCAAAACTTTGTCCATAGAATCGGGCATCGTCACGATGCCACGAATCAATGTCGCTTGCATCAGCATCCGAGGGACAGGTGCACCAAAATCTCGTTCCAAGTTTTTTCGCATCGCCAAGGACTTGGCTAATTCCGATTCCAGCAACCGCTGGGGCGCAACCTGAAACACAACCGTCGCCGGCTTAACCTTTGACTGCCTGGCCCAACATTGGGTTGCATCTGCAAGCCAGCATTGCCAAGAACACACCAACACGAAAGTGGCAGCGATTCTACGAAGAAGCGTGTGCGAAAACATGATCTCTCCCATTCAAAAACCGAGGTTACCCAAGACTGTAGTCATAGCGCATCCCACTGGGACGCCTAACCACCAAGCCAGGCACGCCAGTGAACTAGCACGATAGTACAGCAGTGTAATCACGTCGTCAACAATATTTTACGTGCTTTTGAGAAATATTTTTCAGGCCGTAAACTTCAGTCGTTTGGTCATTTCGAGGGTCGGCTATTTCCAATTCCTTTGCGACACCCGGTCGCCATCGTGGCAAACGCTTGGCCCGACTAGAATGATGGATCTACCCTCGCGTCACCCTGCCGTTGGATTGAAAGATTACCCCCATGAGCTTGATTCGCCTGCCTTTCTGGTCTCGCCTTGCCATTATCATTGCCCCAGTCATTGGCCCAGTGGTTGCCCCAGTCGTTGGCTTGGCGGTTGGACTGTTCGTCGCCACATATCGGCCCGCAGATTGCGCCGCCGATGAGAAACTAAAGGACATCGCCTGCCGATCGGTTCACTTGGGCTACCCAGGCGAAAAGGCAACAGCGTTTTACAACGAGGTAACAATCAAAGAATCTGCGCCTGGCACCTATTTTTCGGTAATTGGATGGGATAAAGGCTATTTCGGCATCCAACAATTGGCCAACAATAAGAAGCTGATTATCTTCTCGGTTTGGGATTCTGGCGAAAATGATCCCAACGCGACGCCTGATCAACTGCGCACCCAACTGCTCTATCAAGATCCGGCAGTGCAGGTCAAACGATTCGGTGGCGAAGGAAGTGGCGGGCAATCGTTCTACGATTTCGATTGGCAGGAAGACCAAACGTATCGCTTCTTATTAAGCAGCCGAGTGATCGGAAATCGCACCGCTTACAGTGGCTTCTTTTTTGAACCTGAAGTCAAATCCTGGAAACACCTAGTCACGTTTTCGACGATCACCGGGGGTAAGCCCATGATTGGCTTCTATTCTTTTGTGGAAGACTTTAAACGCGATCGCAAGTCGACAAAATTTGCTCGAACTGCCATTTTTGGAAACGCTTCTCGTTTGCCATTGGATTCCACCGATTGGGAATTTCAATCGTCCGCTCGCTTCACTGGTGATTCCAACCCCGCCACCAACATCAATGCCAAGGCGGTTGATGGGCGATTTTTACTGGCGACCGGTGGGGAGATCAAAAACACAGACGTGCCGCTCTGGGATACATTCAACTGCGAAGGGCAGGGCGATAAAAATGACTGGACCCAATTGATGGATACCATTCAAGCGGGCGACGAAAACGCGAAGACTCCACAGCAGCGAAAAGAAGATTCTCAATCCTTGCTTCAATCCCACAGGATCCCATTCCTACGAAGCCTTTCACCGCTGCCTTCGATTTCCAAAACCACTCGACGCAGCACACAAGAGGTTCTTGACCGGGCGATCGCTCTGACACTGGTAGCAGCAAAAGCCGATCGACTGGACTCAAATTCGCTAGAAGATTTGGCGTCTAAAACCACTCTGGAGGCAACCTTGACCGCCGCCGAGCTCAACTTCTATAACGATCACAAACCCAACGCCACTGCCCAAGCCAACTTCATTTGGGAATACGAAAGTGGGAATGTGCTGCTGTGGGCACTTGGCCTGAACGATGATCTACCACTGCCCCAACAAATAGCATCACCCCAAAAGATCAACGACCTTTTTCTGGGTCTTAGTCGGCAGGAATTACTCAGCCGTTGCAACCTGAGATCGCAAGCGCAATTGCTGGCTCAAGCAGACCTGACTTATCGCCTGCACTGGTCAGTTGCAAACGCAAAATACATGGATAGCGATCCTCCGGCTAACCTGGAACCAGAAGTCATCCAACAAAGACATCTTGCGTGCGCTTGGTTGTTAGGGTTAGATTCGCTGGAAGCAACCAACACTTCCCGTTCGGCGCCGCATTGGGATGAAATTCACCCGAAACTAAGTCAAACTCGCGAAACCGGGACAATCCAGTAGTTGCCAAACAAGCCCAGTAGTTGCCAAACAAGCCCAGTAGTTGCCAAAGAAGGCCAGTAGTTGCCAAACAAGGCCAGTAGTTGCCAAACAAGGCCAGTAATCATTGAACAAAGCCGTTCGTAAAAACGATGCGATCGAAACGATTATCCGAGCCCTCATTCGCCTGCGGATTTCGCTCAAGCTTGCCGGATCCACAATGTCACTGCGGTCACAATCAGCAAACCGTGCAGCAAGACGGTTAGCCAAAACCAAATCAGGAACGAACTTTTTTGCGTCTTGTGCCGAAACACTTGCTGCCCAAACCAAGCACCTGGCCAGCCTCCCCACAGTGCCAATTGATGCAGGCGGCGTTCGGCAATACGTCGCCCACCTTTGGACGCTTGCCGCTTGTCCCAACCGTACGCAACGAATGCACACAGGCTGGCAACCAAAACGATTGTCAAATAGGCCAACGCAAGGTACTTCACCGCAACGGGTCTCTCAATAGGCGACGCATGATTTTATTACTGGCGGTTCGCGGCAAGTGGTCCACCACTTTTACATGTTCCACTCTAAACAACGGGTTGATCTGCTGTTTTAATTGTTGATTCATTTTCTTTTGTAGATCCTGCAACTGGGCTGCCGAGGGCTGGGTCCACTCTAACGATTCTGCGACGACAAAAACCACTAACGCATCGGGGCCGCCGTGGTTAGAAACAGCAACCGCCGCACACTCTCGAACTTCAGGTAATTCATTGAATACTTTTTCCAATTCGATCGATGAAACTTTAATCCCACCCAAATTCATCGTATCATCCACTCGCCCACCCGCTTCAAAATAACCACCAGGCAGGCGTCGAAAATGATCGCCGTGACGCCTCAAGACGCGTCCGCTCTGGGACACGGGCACGCCGTGAAAATACGTCTGATAATGATCACGATTCAATAGCGTGTGTGACAAACCAAGTGACGGCGGTACCAGGAACAGTTCACCTTCGTCCGACGCATGCCCTTGGGTATCCAGAATTTCGAAGTCCAACCCAATCGCCGGCGTCGAAAATGTCGATGGACAATTGTCTTGCACCACGGTCGACGTAATATAGCCTCCACCAATCTCGGTCCCGCCGCAGTATTCAATAATGGGTTTAAATCCTGCCAACCAGGAGAGATAGAAATAGTCGTCCCCATGGCTACTTTCGCCGGTGCTACTAAACAGCCGAACTTTGGACCAGTCAACGTTTTCCATACAACCGGTCGACCGCCAGTTCTTGACCATCGAAGGCACCAAACCCAACATGGTGACACCCGCGGTTTGAATGAAACGCCCGAATCCTTCACCCACCGCCGCGTCATCGTACAACGCAAGGGTCGCGCGGTTGAGCAGACTGGCAAATATCAGCCACGGCCCCATCATCCAACCCAGATTCGTAGGCCAAGCCACAACGTCACCCGAGCGAATATCTTGGTGAATCAAAGCGTCGGCCGCACACTTTACCGGAGTCTGATGCGTCCAAGGAATCGCCTTGGGATCACCGGTGGTGCCTGATGAAAAAAGAATATTAATCACTCCATCGGCGTCACAACAGGTGGCAGCCGTCGGCGGCGCATTCTGGACGCCCTTGATCAACTGGGAAAAAGAAGAATCGCCCTCACGAATTTCCGCAACCCGACCTTGCCCCTCATCCCAAACGTCGCCGCAAGCCAACACCCATGACGGCAAATCGGTCGCTTGGTGCACGCGGGTGAGCAACGGTAACTTTTTGCCTGCCCGTTTCATGACATCATAAGTTATCACCAAATCCGCCTGAGCAATGCGTAACCGCTTCGCAATTTCAGGGGGCGAGAAACTATCGGCAATGGACACCACGGCTGCACCACAGTGAATAATGCCCAGATAAATTGCAACGCTGGCGGCGGTCATGGGCATGACCACAGCAATACGCTTCCCGGCAAAGCCAGACTTCGTCAGCGAAGCAGAAACTTGCTGCACTTTAGCGGCCAGTTCCGCGGACGACCATCGCATCAGTGGCTGGCCTGGCGTCTGCCAAACAACCGCATCACGACTTGCGCCATTCCCAACAGCCGAAGCACTGGGAATTCGTAACTGGGGCAAACAACTTTCGACAATATTCAACTTCGCGCCCACCCACCATTTGGCGTGGTCCACTCCGTCTTGTAAATTCAACCATTGCTGGGGCGGTTGATGAAAAGTAACGTTCAACCAATCACACATCGCCTGCCAAAAATCGGCGGGGCTGGTTGTGGACCATTGATGGAGCGCCGCGAAGTCTGACCAGCCCGATTGCTGACATAGACGCGCAATATTCGATTCGGCGATGCACGCAGCGGTAGGTGACCAAACGGGAAACGGACCTGCTGCTTGGTCTTGCTTGGAATAAGCCAATTCCCACAGACTTCGCCATTGATCAGGTGCAATCGGTGCCGCGCAGTTATACGACCTGGCCAATGCAGCCACGGCAGAAATCTCTTGCCAACGTTGGCGGCCAGACAAACTGGAATTCAAATTTAGCCATTGAACCAACTGCTGATACGTTTGCTTCACACGTTTCTCCACCAACCGTTGTACGCCAAGTAACTGTGCGCAAAGCAACTGTACGCAAAGTAACTGGGCCTTGGACCGAACACCTGGACGAAAACTTCAGCCAACGAACATCGCAAAGCCCTACTGACTCAGCCCTACTGACTCAGCCCTACTGACTCAGCCCTACTAACTCAGCCCGAGTAGACCAAGTCGGGGCACAAGAGGCTTTGTTCTTTATCGTGTCAATTTCTATCGCGATGTGGGTCGAGGCAAATCAAAGCGATCTCTCGTCCGGCTATATTCAGAACCACCCATTCGGCCCACCAAGTCCAGTTTCTCGGAACTGATTTGCCCACGTTCATCTAAGATTCTATCGTCTACATGCACGATCAGAATTTTTCCGATGATCAAGTGTGGAGCCAATGGTCCGTCACCGATGTTGACGATCTGAATCAATTCGCACTCCATTTGAATAGGCGATTCGCCCAACCTAGGCGGGATCACCCGGACACTGTCCACAGGCGTCAGGCCCGTTGCGGTAAATTCACTTTCGTCGTGATCATATTCAAAAGAGGTTTGGTTCATGGCAACGGCAAGACGATCAGGCACAACATTCACCACAAATTGCCTATTGTATTCAATGTTGATGACCGTATCTTTCTTATTCCCGTCCCGAGTATTCACAGGCGAAAAACAAACGGACGGCGGATTGGCACTCACTCCGTTAAAGAAACTGTAGGGTGCAAGGTTGTGAATACCTTTAGGGCTGGTCGTGGACACCCAGGCAATCGGTCGAGGCGAAATCATTCTCACCATGTGCCCATACATTTCCCGGATCGAAATTTCTTCAGGCTTCAGTTCCATCGAATCAATTCACCTCTTAAAACGAACTTAAAACTCAACCGTCACTACGCAAAATAAAGAATACTACGGTTCCGAGAAACCGTTACGTTGCCCCACTCCCCAAGAACTTAACAGAATCACAACCAGCTAAACGGATACTCGGGATCGTCAATTTCCATTGCCTGCGTCGAGATCTGTAGTTTATTCATCGTATCAAACATCACCGCCATTTCTTCAGTCCGATCATGATCCATACTCTTTAAGATCGTGCCCGGGTGAGGCCCATGCGGGATGCCACCTGGGTGCAAAGTCATCGACCCTAATTCGACACCCCGTCGCGAACCGAACTGCCCATCACTGTAAAATAGAACTTCGTCTGCCTCAACATTACTGTGGGCGTATGGCACTTTAATCGCTTCAGGATGATGATCAAGGAACCGCGGTGCGAACGTGCAGATCACAAACCCTCGGCATTGAAAGGTTTGCTGAGCCGGTGGTGGTAAATGAACCGTTCCGGTCAAGGGTTCAAAATCCCACGCGTTAAACGTGTAAGGGTAAACGAATCCATCCCAGCCAACGACATCAAACGGGTGGCTGGGGCAGGTCACACGAGTCAAGCGACTGCCATCTTTGATCAAGACCGTTACCTCTTCCTCCTGATCAATCGTCTCCAATTCGGTTGGAGGATGAAAGTCTCGTTCGTAGAACGGGCTACCAAGCTTCAATTGGCCGTCTTCGTTCAAATAATTTGGGGGTAGTCGGACCGGACCGGTGCATTCCAAGATCAAGTGATCTTCTTTTTGAATATCATCGGAAACGATTTGGTACGTTGTTGTGCGGGGAATCACAACGTAATCGCCACGACGATAATTCAAACGACCATACGGGCTGGAAACATACCCACTGCCTTGGTGAATGTAAATCACTTCGTCGGCCGCCGCATTTCGATAAAGCTCTGTCTGCTCTGTGGCCGGCTTGCAACGCCAAGCAACTAGGTCGTCGTTGAAAACAACCGGCACTCGGCCGGCGATCGGATCTTTCGCTCGAGGCAATTGCCCGGCACGAAAATGGTGCTGACGCAGCGGCAAATCCTTCGCAGCCGTCAAGTCCAACGTGCCCACAAACTGGACTTTGGAATTCCGAGTCGGCGGCCGCAGGTGATACTGAATGCTATAAGCCCTAGCAAAACCCTCTGTTGTTATTACATGCTCGTAATAAAGGCCTTCACCAAGGTAACCTTGGTCGGAGCTGCGCAAACGAATATGTCGCTTTGCTGGCACCGTTCCTAATCGATAATAAAACGGCATTTGATTCTCTTTCCAAGTTTGTCGATCAAAGAATTTGCCAGGGGCCAGTGCAAAACACGGCTTCCCACTTAACGCCGACCGTCCAGTCCCAGCGACCACTGCGACCACTGCGACCACTCCGACCTAATCACCACTCACCCACAACGTTCAGTCCCTACAAGGTTTCCCAACAAACGCCTAAGCCAATCGGTCACCTGTTTTGCAATGGCCCAAAGTCGTGCAAACGTTAAGGCGCTGCAAACGTTGAGGCGCTGCAAACGTTAAGGCGCTGCAAACATTAAGGCCGTGCAAACATTAAGGCCGTGCGACCACTGGATTTTTCAACTGGCCCAACAATTCAATTTCTAGTTGTATTTCATCGCCGGGCTTCAACCAGCCCCCGGTTGTTTCAGGGCCTAACTCCAAAATACAACCGGTCCCCACGGTACCACTACCTAGAAGATCGCCTACATTCAACATCGTGTCCGCAGAAGCCCGCTGGATCAATTCAGGCCAAGTGAAATGCATATCCTTGGCGTTGCCTAAAGACAGCACACGCTGATTGACCGTCGCCTTCATGGCCAAATCAATGCGACCTGCTTGATCAATCCGATCCTTGACCGACGCTAAGGGCACCACGGTTGGCCCCACCGCAGTTGCGAAATCCTTACCCTTGGCAGGTCCAAGCCCGACCACCATTTCCGCTCGCTGTAAATCGCGAGCACTAAAGTCGTTGACGATCGTAAAACCTAAAACATGATCCCAAGCATCTTCGACCTGAATGTCACGCCCAGGTTTGCCAATCACCAAGCCCAATTCCAATTCGTAATCCAGTTCCTGGCAACCGACCGGCGCGTAAACCTCCGCTTCATGCCCCACCAAACTGGATGCGTTCGAAAAATAAAAGACTGGAAAATCATACCACTGCGGCAGCATCTCCAATCCGCGTCGGCGTCGACAGGTCTCCACATGCTGTTGGAATGCATAGAAGTCGCGAAACGACGTCAAGGCCACCGTGCGATCAGGCGCATCACTCAACGCCAACCGAAAGTAGTTTGGCATCTTTAATAGGCTATCAGACATCGGCACCGTCGCTCGGGTAATTCATCGACAAAACGAAAATCGCGTCCACACAAGAGACTTAATTACAAGGAACCACGTTTGGCTTGTTCACGTTCGATCGCTTCAAATAAAGCTTGAAAATTGCCTTCACCAAAACCGACCGAATTGCCATGACGCTGAATGATTTCATAAAATAAAGTAGGGCGATCGAAGACCGGCTTGCTGAACAGTTGCAACAAGTAACCATCGTCGCAGTCACGATCCACCAAAACCTTAGCGCTTTGCAATTGACCAATATCTTCCTTAATTTCGCCGACCCGACCAGGCAACAATTCATAGTAACTGTCTGGCACTTCCAAAAATTCCATACCTTCGCGACGCATCTCATTGATCGAGGTCACAATATCTGACGTCAACAACGCGATATGCTGAACGCCTGGCCCCTTGAACTCGTCTAGAAACTCTTGAATCTGCGAATTCGCACTACTAGGTTCGTTGATCGGAAGTCGGATGTAACCGTCCAAATTCCCAACCACTTTGCTCATCAACGAACTGCGACCTGTATTGATGTCGAAGTGAGCGGTCTCGTCGAATCCGAAAACTTTAGAATAAAATTCGACCCACTGATCCATATTCTCAACATTGCAAACAATGTGATCAATCATCATCAAGTGAATGGATGCAATCTCGACACCGCCAGGAACACTATTGTAACCTGGCAAAAACACACGAGACCTGGGCGAACGCTGGACAAACGAATGGATATTGTCACCGTACGCCGCAATCGCTCCGCGACTAAAATCGTCATGAGTGTCCAGCGGCTGAAGAATCGTTGCCCCAGCGGACTGGGCATGCTTAAGAGCCACGGCAACATCATCCACTTTGAACGCCACGTCTTTGACGCCGCAACCATGAGTGTCAAGGAAGCTGCGAATCGCATTTGCCGGGTCACTATCGCCTTGCGGTTCACTAAAAACAAAATTCACTCGGCCTTGCCCAACAACTACCGATCGCTTGCCAGCCAATCCGGTAGAAGTATCACCTTCGGCACGACGGTAAAGACACATCTTGGATTCGTGCCATTGGACCCACTTCTCCAAATCATCAACGTAGAATTCCAAGTGATCGATCGTACGAACACCCAGTGGATTATTAGTGTCAGGCTTCAAAATTATTGGGGAAGCATTGGACATTGTTAAACGTCTCCTTTGAAAATGAAACACCTGATTCACCCGGTCAACAAACTGAATCCCGTGTCGGAAAAATACTCGCTGTTCGCCCTTCACCAAATCAAACCCACCTCGGGCCGATCACGATTCGTGTCATCTCACACCCAAGTGGATTCCGACGATCAATTCGGATTCGGAACTTCAGCAGTTGCTAGAACTGGCAAGTTCCAATATTTGACTGCAAATCCCAACGCAGTGAACGTGAAGCCGACCCAAGGCAGTTGACGGATCCCGCCGGGATATTAACAGCCTGATTCGTTCCGATTTCCGTCTATCCGCAGGATAACCGGCCAATGAATACTGGCCAATGAATACTGGCCAACACCCGATGAAACAGGCGTTTGGGGGGTACCGTGGATCTCAGGGCCCGTGATTTCACACCATCAAAATGACTCGCGATTCATGCGTGAGAACCAAATTGGTTAACCAGGTTCACCAACCAAACCAGTCAAATCCTGCCTTCTAGCGACTTCATCGCCATGGGCTATTATTAGCAAGGTTTTCAGCCAATTGTCAACCGGCCCAAAACTTGGCTCGTCTTCACAAAATAAGAAAAAATACCTTTACAAGCGTTTAAAGTGCCATTGACTGCCCTTGAAGTAGGCGTATCGCCCCTGCTACAGTGATATCGTCGTCGAATCTGCGGGAATAAAATAGTTAGCCACCGACGACAACCGATAAGTCTTTGGCGGACTGACAGGTGATTGGTAAGGCCAGCGGCAGTAGAAAACTTACCGCAATACAAGCACGCAGCGCAAGCGAAGGAAGGCATTATCCACTTGCTTGCCCTAAGTGCTGGTATTTTCATGGCTGCAGCTGGAGTAATTAGATTTCGATCAAACCACGGGAGATCATTCATGGCTGAACAACTGATTGGTTTGACAACCACCAAGGCTCCGTATATCGAACAGGCTCAGCGAGAAGGCAAGGTGTTCATCCAACAGCCTTACGAACTGTACAGCGCAGCGAATCAAGATACCTGGCGGCGGCTATACGCCAGGATCCAGCCGCGTTGGGAACAATTCGCTCACCCAAAATTCCTGGAAGGCGTCGGCAATTTAGCTTTGCCACCTGATCGAATTCCCAGCTTGGACGATGTGAACAAGTTCCTGTCGCCCCTAAGCGGCTTCGTATCCAAGGCCGTTGCTGGCTACGTCCCGGCTTACGTTTTCTTTGATTGCCTGCGAACTCGGAACTTCCCCACGACGATTACCATTCGCGATGGGGAAAAGCTGGATTATCTACCCGAACCCGATATCTTCCACGATGTCGCCGGTCATGTGCCGATGCATACCGATCGGCAATTTTCAGATGTTCTGGTTCGCTTCGGAGAAGTCGCCCGACTGGCCGCCAGCCGAGCCCAAGCAATGAATTGCAGCCGCCACCAACAACTGGAACGACTGGAAAGCAACATCCGTGCGATGGCCCGTTTCTTTTGGTTCACGATCGAATTTGGCCTGATGCGTTCCCAAGACGAAGTGAAAGTTTACGGTAGCGGACTACTAAGTTCTTACTCTGAAATCGAATATTGTGTCACTTCCGATCTGGTTCAACGGTATCCGATCCAATTGGAGTGGGTCGTCAACCAGTATTTCGAGATCAGCCACTTTCAAGAACTTCTGTTCATTGTAGATTCCTTCGATCACCTGTTTTCACTGGTCGACCAATTAGAAAAATGGCTTAGCGACGGCAAATTAGACAACGTCGCCAAGGGTGAACCCGTCATCAACGAAACGGATCTAAATTCCTTTTTATTGGCGGATGTTGATTAGCCACTATCCCTGCCTGCGATGGACAAACCCTGCCTGCGATGGACAAACCCTGTCTGCGATGGACAAAACCCTTCCAGGTAAACACGGCGACCACGGTAAACCCCTCGGTGAATCCTGATGGGCTGGCCCTTGAATTCTGCCTATTGGAATGTCTGCCGCTTCAAATGAGGCTGAAGATGCCGCCTGCGGTTCACTTGAAATCGACTTTGATCGCCGAACATCACTTCTTTGGCTGAAGCGGGGTCAGCGTCAATTTTCGGAATTCGACGGGGCCGTGATCACCTTGCAGCAGAATGGGGCCAGGCGATGCTTCATCACTATCGATTGCCCCACCAGTGATGCCTGGAATCAATTGATTATCGATCACTCGTTTCCCATTCAACACCACGGATACCCGACGCCCCACCAAAGTAATGTCATACTCTTGCCATTGGCCTGCCTGCTTAGAAGCGTTATAGGATGGCGTCAAGAATCCGTAAACGCCTCCAATCAAGTGACTTTCGGCGGGCATACCGAAATTATCTTCGATTTGCAGTTCGTATCGGCCTCGCAGATAAATTCCGCTGTTGCTCCCTTTTGGGTACCGAAATTGTGCTTTCAAGTTGAAGTCAGTGTACTTTTGCGCAGTCAGCAGGTCGTTTCCGGGACTGTTGTTCGTCAATATCCCGTTGATCACCTCCCAACCGTTGTCACGATCGGCGAAGCGAGGTTGCCAACCCGCAAGATCGCTCCCGTTAAAAATCGCCTCCGCTTGTCCCATTTCAACTTCGGCAGGATCGGATAACACCGGCGCCCGCTTTGCTGTCCATTGCACGACGCCGTCTTCGCCATTGCTGGTCTGACCCAGCAGAGAATCGCCACTAAACTTTCCCTCAAAGACAATATTCGACTTGCGGTCTTCCCACTGAGGTGGCACTTCGAATCGCATTTCTCCATTTTCAAAGCGCACTTCTGCAATGGGCCTGGCACTGCCAAACTGACCAACGTAACGCCCGACAAGTGTCGCTCGCCCTGATTTTTTCACTTCAAACCACGACGGATAAGTTTGCTGGCCGTCAGTAACCGTCACGTTCCACTCACCAATTAAACCCGCCGAATCTTGAGACAAAGTCACTTCCTTACAGGTCATATTCCACAAGAAGATAAACGCACACGCTAAACCAATTCGATTATTCATTTTTCAAGTATTCTCCAGACGCAAACCCAAGCAACTAACAAGCGAGCCAATCTAACGCACCATTCGCAACCAATGAAAGTTAAGGCATATCGCCAAACATCATCGCAGAAAAGCGTGCAACCACATTCTTGCCACCACAAGAACCCGGCGAAATTAACGCCACGCATAAGACAGTGACTACCGCAGGGGGAGCAACAGAGTACGCCGACAAAACCACCGCGATCAGCAGGGTAAGGGTGGACCATACCCATTCTAACACAGGAACTTCGTTCAAATTCACTCATCGCCTGAAATCGCAGCCGTGATTTCAAGCAAATCCCTCTACTTCTGCGGTGCCGCTTCAACGGAATCTAAGTTAGGATAGTAGATCCTGATCGAATCGAGAAATCGAAAAGCGGCCGCGTGAGCAAGCGGCCCCGTGAGTAAACTTTTGTGTAATCATGGCTTTGTGTTGATGGTTGACTGGAGTCCTGCAAGTGTCAAACCCCCCCAAATCTGCTGAACATTCCCTTGGCGTATTAATCACCGGCGGAACTTCGGGAATTGGTCTAGCGACCGCGATTCACTTTGCCCAACAGGGTCATCGTGTTTTAGTTTGCGGGCGTGACCAAGCTCGCCTGAAACAGGCCAATTGTTTGCTGAAACAGGCCGCCAAAGAATCGGCCGAGGGTTCAGAGACGTCGGCAGCCACGGCCGCCGCGGTCGCCTGCGACCTGGCCCAACCATTACAGTGCGCGGAACTTGCTGCTTTGGCAATTCAAAAGTTGGGGCAGATTGACGTCCTGATCAACAACGCAGCGACGGCTCCGATGCAGCCCTTCGAAGAAATCGGACGAGACGACTTTGAGAATGTGATCGCGGTCAACCTACGAGCGGCTTGGATCTTGACCCAACGCATCTGGAGTACCATGGCAGCTCGGCGAAGCGGTGTGATTATTAACATCTCCAGCATGGCCGCTATCGACCCGTTCACTGGCTTTAGTCTTTATGGAGCCAGCAAAGGGTGGTGCGAAACCTGGACCAAGGCCTTGGCAGACGAAGGAGTGCGACAGGGTATTCATGTTTATAGTGTCCGCCCCGGTGCCGTTGAAACGCCGTTGTTGCGACGAATAATGCCAGATTTTCCGGCAGAAAAATGCGTCGCGCCCGAACAGGTTGCCGACAAGATTTTTGAACTCGCGACCACCGAAAATTATCCGTCTGGAAGTATCATCACCGTTAGCAAAGTACCTCTGTGACGGACCGCTGACTGCCAGAAGAAGTACCCGTTGACCAAGATTCACCTTAGCCCTGCACACCAGACTTCCCGATTCTAATGCACCGTCTAACTCGTCAAGCTCGATTCTTTCTACCACTATCGCCGCATGAAAAAAATGCCGCTATTGGGAAGTCAAAAACGAACCGCTGGAGTGCACTCAGTCCAGTCAATCCTCTTTCACCGTTTGTCGAAATGGAACTGACCGCCCAAGGCACTCCATGCGCTCAAAGCGGTTATGTGGTTGACATTCGGCGCCTGGACCAATGGATGTTCCAAGCGACCGTCGACTGTGGATCGACCATTGATTGGCCTGCCGTTTTTTCGGGACACGGCACCAATCAAGCAACTCGTTTCGCAGAAAGATTATTTCGTACATTGTGTACAGTCACCGACGAAGACTCGTTGGTGATTGACGGGTTGGTCATTCGATTCTCCGCTTACTTCGCAATTACCGTGGCCCATAATTCACCTTCGCGCACAAACCGTCCTGACCCGCACCGACTTGTGACGGACCAACGATTAACTGACTCAGCGGTCGCTCCAAACAACTTTCAATTCTCTGCTCCAACAAACGCTGTAACCATGACCACATCCAATGATGCTTCAACCAACCAGGCAAGCAACATCCCCGGGGCGGCCCAACCAGTGGTCACGTTGACTCATCAGTATGAATTTTCGGCGGCACATCGCTTGCACTGCCCCCAATGGTCAGACAAAAAAAACCAAGATACGTTTGGAAAGTGCAACTACCCGTCAGGTCATGGACATAATTATCGCCTAGAAGTCAGCATCCAAAACGCCGGGCTGAGCGCAGCAAACGAACCGACCAAATCGCAGCCCAATGTGCCTGAACATCAGCCCACTACCGACGCCCCACTTGCCTCCGCTGATTGGCTGAATGAACTGGTCCACCTGCACGTGCTGGACAAAATAGATCATCGCTTCTTGAATCACGATGTTCCAGAATTCAAGACACTAAATCCTTCTGTCGAGAATATTGCCTCGGTCGTTTTTAAGTGGCTCGCGCCCCATTTCCCGGCGAACATTCGTCTAACGAACGTCCGAGTCTACGAAACGGCCAAGACTTGGGCCGATGTTTCAGGAAGCTGAAAAGATCGAGGTTCAACGGGCCGGCCCTGATTCGGCAAACAGAAGCCCCCTGAACTAGCGCCACCTGAACTAGGGCCACCTGAACTAGGGCCACCTGAACTAGGGCCACCTGAACTAGGGCCACCATGCTCCTGCCACCTGCCTATCGCCGATCCTTGCTTTCTCTGCCAAAACGTTCCCAAACCGCGGTTAGCATGGTTTTTTTACCGAACTAAGCGGCCAGGATATCCGAACCAAAACGTAAGGTGGTTCCGGTTGCAACGTCGTGAATCATGGCCTTGAATGTCCAAAGCCGTGGGTCACAGTGGATTTTCGCATCGTACCGACGCCCTGGATGGGGAGTGGGAGGGCTAGCGGCTTTTTGTTCTAATTTCTAACAAGTTACGACGTTCACGATCCGAATAGATCGTTGGCGTCGCGTCCCCTTGCCTGCACTCTTATCGATAATTCCGCCCAATCATGCACGAAATTCAACGCAAAAGCAACTTCTTGATCGGTGTCGATTCTGATGGTTGCGTCTTTGACACCATGGAATTGAAACACAAAGAATGTTTCATCCCGAACATCATTCGATTTTACGGCCTACAGTCGGTCAGCAAGTACGCTCGGCAAGCCGCAGAATTCGTTAACTTGTACTCCAAAAGTCGTGGCATCAATCGCTTCCCGGCGTTGCTTGAGACGATCGATTGGCTAAACCGTCGCCCTGAAATACGGCAACGCAACGCGAATTTTCAAATTGCTGACAGCCTGGTAAAGTGGATCACCACCGAAGACAAGCTGGGGAATCCTGCCTTGGAAGCGGCATTTGGATTGTCCCAAGATCCGGACTTGGGACACGCATTGGAATGGTCGAAGACGGTAAACGACGATATCGAAAAAATGGTTTCAGGCGTGGTACCTTTTCAACGGGTCGATGATTGCTTGGCACGAATGGCCAAACATGCGGACGTTTTCGTCTGTTCGGCGACCCCCAATGACGCGTTGCAAAGCGAATGGTCCGAACATGGACTGCGTGGATTTGTTCAGGCGATCTGTGGGCAAGAGGCGGGCAGTAAGAAAGAGAATCTTGCCAACGCCAAGAAATATGACGCGGATCATTGCTTAATGATTGGCGACGCGCCGGGTGACTACAAAGCTGCCATTGCAAATAGCTGCCTATTCTTCCCAATCGTGCCAGGCCAAGAATCTGAAAGCTGGCAACGTTTGCACGAAGAAGGGCTTGAACGGTTCTTCGGAGGGCAATTTGCGGGAGATTATCAAAAACGACTGCTAGATGAATTCGACGCTGCCTTACCTGAATCGCCGCCTTGGCCCGTTATTTAGACGGGAGCGTTTGTGTTCCAATTATTGATGGGCCTGTTCTGATTTGACGGCATGGCAAAAATGCATCGCCCTGCGGCTGGATGTCATTTTTTGATAGAATCACACGAACTGGGCGGCATATTTCCGGACGACTGATTTAAATATTTTATTATTGAAAGAGAATTCAAATGAGTGAAGCGACTTGCGATTTTGGCATGATCGGTCTGGCAGTAATGGGCGAAAACCTGGCTCTTAACGTGGAGAGTCGCGGATACACCGTCGCGGTTTACAACCGCACCCAATCCGTCATGGAAGAATTCGTCGCTGGTCGCGCTGCAGGAAAGAAATTTGTCGGTTGCCCGACAATCGAAGACTTTGTCAAGGCGCTCAAGCGACCTCGCAAACTCATGATGCTGGTCAAAGCCGGACCGGCTGTGGATGCCATTATCAAACAGTTGCAACCACTTCTGGAGCCCGGCGACATCATCATCGATGGTGGAAACACCTACTATCACGACACCGAACGTCGCACCAAAGAAGTCGAAGAGATGGGCTTACTTTTCTGCGGCTGTGGAGTGTCCGGTGGAGAAGAAGGTGCTTTGAAAGGGCCTAGCCTGATGCCAGGTGGTTCGATTGGCAGTTGGGAACCGCTAAAACCAATCTTCCAATCTATCGCCGCAAAAGTTGGCCCCAACAACGACATCCCTTGCTGCGAATGGGTAGGACCGCGTGGGGCAGGGCACTACGTCAAGATGGTTCACAATGGCATCGAATACGGTGACATGCAACTTATCTGCGAAGCGTACCTACTACTTAAACAGGCCGCTGGCCTGAGCAACGACGAAATGTACGACGTCTTTGACAAGTGGAACGACAGTGAACTGCAGAGCTACTTAATTGAAATTTCCCGGGACATTTTCAGCGTTAAAGATCCTGAAGGTTCTGGCTACATAGTGGACAAAGTCCTGGATGTTGCCGGTGCAAAAGGGACCGGTAAGTGGATGAGTCAATTGGCGTTAGACCTAGGCGTGCCTAGCACTTTGGTGACGACCGCCGTTTTTGCTCGTGGCATTTCGGCGTTGAAAGAACAACGCGTTCGAGCTTCGAAAATCTTAACCGGGCCAGACATGTCAAAGGCTACACAACTTGTCGGTGGCAAAGAAGAATTCATTGAAGCCGTTCGACAAGCATTGTATGCGTCAAAAATCTGCAGTTACGCTCAAGGCTTCGTTCAATTGCAAGCCGCCGCTAAAGAACACCAGTGGGACTTGAACTACGGAAACTGTGCATTGCTGTGGCGAGGCGGCTGCATCATTCGGGCTCAATTCCTGGACATCATCAAGGAAGCTTTCGAAAAGTCTCCGAACCTTGAAAATCTGTTGTTCGCAGACTATTTCCGCGACGCTGTTGTTAAGGCTCAGGCAGGATGGCGGAAAGTGATTTGCGTGGCAACCGAACTTGGCTTGCCGGTCCCTGCGTTCAGTGCTGCGTTGTCTTACTACGATAGCTACCGAATGGAAACGCTGCCAGCAAACTTGCTGCAGTCACAACGTGATTACTTCGGGGCCCACACCTACCAACGGACCGACAAGGAAGGTACTTTCCACACCGAGTGGTTAGATCTTCGTCGGCAGCCCAAAGCTTAGTTTTATACGCGCCAAACGCCAAACGCCGAATCCATTCGGCGTTTTTTTTTCATTGGCCCAATTAACCAAGTGACCTTGCCAAGCGACCTTATTGGGCACCCACCCGGATCCGCTCGCCTTGCTGCAAGAATGCTTGATTCGTACTTTGTTGACGGATTTTGAAACAGTCCGACGCAAGTTCCAAGCGAATATCGTTTACAATGTTTGCTGCGAGCCTTACGCTTGCCATGGATCTGGTTCGCGCTCCGGTCGTCCGCGGCGCAAGCACACTTAGCCACCTACGACGAATCGATTTACTGCTGAGGCACGCTTCTTTTTGTCGAGTCAACTTTCGTTTTACCGGAAGACCGTCATGTTCAATTCGATCAATCGTAGGAACCGTTTTCAATTCGCGTTCAACACAGCGATGTTGGGTTTATTGACCGTAGGATTGCTGCTTTGTGGTTGTGGTGACAGCAATTCCGCGCCCACGAAATCTGCTTCCTCGAAGGACACCGCCCCAACCATCACTGCCGACAGAAACCTGAGCCAGGCTGCCGAAAATGGCAACATCGATTCGACGGTTGACGATGCGGCACGAGACGTTGAAAAATTGGAATCCGAAAAATTGGAATCCGAAAAATTGGCTGACGAAACCAAGAAGCCAACGAAGGAGGGTGGTAGCACCACTGGTGACAAACCCAAGTTCATTGACCGCCGTCAGCCTGGGCCACCTCCGTCGGAGGCTACCCCGGCGCTGACCTTAAACGATGTACCGCCCATGAATGAAGAGGTCACCGATGGATCGTTGCCCGATGCGGAACTTCCGCCAGAATCATCCGACCCGGATTTGGAACCGACTTACGTGGATCCAAGGAAGCATGAACCCGTTTTTGCAGTTGAAGAAGACTGGGCGAAGCTATCACCGGACTATCCAATTTGGGCGGACTTAAAGAATAAACAACTCGTTGTCGACGGCCGAATCGCTCAGGTGCAGGCAGCGTTGGAAATGTTTGCTTGCCCGGTTGCATGCGGCAAGGAGCACGAATCCATCGTCGGGGTGTTTTCCGATTCGAAACTGGTTCATGCCGGTCTATTGGCGGTCGGTGGAAAGCCTGGTTTGCCGGTCCAATTTGAACCCGCTTACAAGCCAGCGACGGGATCCAAGGTGATGATTACCATCCAATGGGAACAAGACGGAGTCACAAAGTCCCTGGATGCCAAAGAAATGATTCGCGATTGGCAAACCAAAGAAGAATTAACAGTCGACTGGGTGTTTGGAGGCAGCATGATTTATTCTGACCCTGATTCGGGAGAGCAATTTTATCTAGCCGACGGAGGAGAAATGGTTTGCGTTTCAAATTTCTCTACCGCGATGCTGGACCTGCCCATTCTTAGTTCGGCCGACGCTTCGAACCAGGTCTTCGAAACCAATACCGACAAAATTCCACCGCTTGGAACGTTGGTCCGTTTGTTCCTGAAACCTGTTCCAGGATTCGAACCCCAACCCAACGAAAAATCTCCGGACCCGCTCAACGACGCACCGCCAAAACCCAAACAGCTCGATTAGCCTCTCCCAAAAGTAGCAAGGGAGTCTTTGTTATAGAACCTGGCCACCAAAGCATGTCCCCGCGACGAAGCATTTTCCAGGGAAGCAAGCCAAGGGAAGCAAGCCAAGGGATGTACGCCAAGGGATGTACGCCAAGGGATGTACGCCAGGGATCCACCGACTTTCGAGTTCTGATTGGAAATGGCGGAAAGAATCACAGAAGGCATCCCGGCGGCCCATCGCTGCCTGGATTTGCGGCGATTAGGACTCACCTTGCTCCGAGCGGTCTTTGCTTAGTGGTGGTGCGGATTGCCCAGCTAGTAAGCGAATCTTACTTTTCGACGCCGAAGATCCGCAACCAAATTGGGTACGTCGGTGTACAAAACCGCGTCAATCCCAGCCTCTCGTGCTCCCTCGACGTTCTCCATTAGATCATCGACGAAGAAAATCTCCGACGGCAGACAACCAGCAGCCTTTGCTGCCGATTGATAAATTCCGGCGAACGGTTTCACCTCATCCACTTCAAAACTCAGCACATAAAAGTCAAAGAACGCACTCAGGATGCCAAATTTTTTTATTGCGCATTGCCAGTGAGCATCACAAGTATTCGACAGAATCCCCGTCCGCCATCCCGCTGATTTCAAACCGGAAATCAGGGGCACAATCGCGGCATTCAACCGAAAAATGTCCCCCAAGGCCTGGGTAACATCCTGCAAAAGCAAATCACAGCCGAAGCGAACGTTAATTTTGTCAAGCACTTGTTGGGTCGTCATCTGCCCTCGTTCGTACGCCAAATGCAATTCAGTCGCAAACAAGAATTTCTTCACTTCGGCAACGTCACCAGCAAACAAATCCGCCACTTGTTGGCACATTTGATCGTGGCTAAATTCCAAAATCACTTTCCCCAAATCGAAAACAATAACTTTGGGTAAACGGAACATGATCACTAAACCTCTTTGTTAGACGACTTCTACGATGAGAGCGGGGCATATCTTCGCATCTTAATTCAACCACACCAACCCAGTCGTCGAAACCAAGCGGTATTTTTTTGGCCTTTGCAAAATTTTCATCCGTAAACCAGTGTCATAATTGACCTCTTGATCCAAGTCTATCGCTGCCGACCGAGCGGTCCAAGCGACGATCAGGTTAATCCTTCATTTGATCGTCGGTACAGTTAAGGTAGAAAAGGAAGCCAAGCGAACGAACCAATAACTCGCACGCTTCGCCGCCCTATTTTTCAAGTAAGAATTACTCGAAACTGTGACCCGAGACTCCAGCGCACACTGGCTGTTGAGCGTACACTGGCTGTTGAGCGTACACTGGCCCTTGAGCGTACACTGGCCCTTGAGCGTACACTGTGGCGTACACATACTATGCCCCGTGAATTGGTGAAAACCGCCCCTTTCCGATTACCGAGTGCAAGCCAAGTCATCAGAGAAATTCACCGATCGTACTTCCGCTAGAACCGAACATTTATCCAACAATCCTGAAAGTAAATAAGAATGGTGGAAATCCCACAGATTACCAATCTGCAACAATTGGTTGATAGCGGATGGAAGTCCAGCACGGTTAAGGAAGAATTAGCTCGCAATTTCACTCGGATGCTTGCTGCGGGCGACCAACTTTATCCTGGAATCGTTGGCTATGAACACACCGTCATTCCCGAAATAAATATCTCGCTGCTGTCCGGCCACGACATTCTCTTCTTAGGAGAGAAGGGCCAAGCGAAGACCCGTTTGATGCGATCGCTGATTCGCTTTCTGGACCCCTATGTTCCCTATCTGGACATCCCCGAGGCCCCCTTTCACGAGGATCCGTATAAGCCGCTGAGCGCCGTGGCTAAACGATTTTTAGCGGCGAATTCGCCTGCGGACACACCCATTGCTTGGTGGCACCAAGATGATCGGTACGGGGAACGCCTAGCACCTGGATCGAAGTTCGCCGATCTGATCGGTGAAATTGATCCGGCTAAACTCGTGGGCGGGGTAAGCATGGGACTGGAAGAAGCATTGCATTTTGGCCTGATTCCCCGAATGCACCGCGGCATCTTTGCGATCAATGAATTGCCCGAACTAGATGAACTGATCCAAGTTGGCTTGTTCAACTTACTGGAGGAAAGAGACGTTCAAATTCGCGGACTTCCTGTTCGCTTTGACTTGGACGTACTGGTTTTGTTCTCGGCGAACCCTGCTACCTATAACCGAAGCGGCAAAGTCATTCCGCAGTTGAAGGACCGAATTGGAAGCCTAGTGAAAACCCACTATCCCAAAGATCGTGACCTTGGGATGCAGATCATGGAACAAGAATCTGGTATCGATCATAGCGGCGATTATCCCGTTCAAGTGCCACATTTCATGAAGGAGATTTGCGAAGAGGTCACGGTCCAGGCTCGAAAAAGCAAATACGTGGATCACCAATCGGGTGTCAGCGCACGACTTAGCATTGCAAATTATCGCACCATGGTTTCGTCCGCTCGCCATCGGTCCATCGCCCTAGGTGAGAAACCTGCGGTCCCTAGAATCAGCGATCTTGGGCACTTGAGCACCTCGAGCATGGGGAAGATCGAACTAGATCTAATGAGCGGCAACCAGATGAGCGAACAGCAAGTGCTGGACGCCATTTTGGCCGAGGCGATTGAGAAGGTCTTCAAAGAATATGTCACGCGGCACGGCCTGGAAGAATTGTCAGCAGGTTTCGCCAAGGGAATCAAGATCGAAGTCGGTGACATGGTGCCGTCGTCCCAGTACAGCGATCGAGTGAAGGACATTCCCGCGATCTGGGAGAAAGCCTTTGAAGTTTCCGCCTCGAGCGACCCAAGCGTTCGCGCTTCGTGCGTCGAGTTCGTCCTTGCGGGCATGCACTCAATGGACAAGATCTCTCGTAATACTCACTTTGGCGGTTCGACCTATGAGGTCTAGTCGGTTGGCCTACCGCCTTGTTGGTATCCAGCGAACCATCGCTTGAGAATCAGTAACCAGCGAAGCCACCACCAAACGCTTCAACGGCGGAAAGTGCACTTCAAACGGACGACCGAAAGTAAGAAATGAAATCGTATCCGTTTTGCGTGCGCCCGTTGCTGCCTCTGCCCGTTGCTGCCTCTGCCCGCTGACAATCAGCCAGACGTAACCGCACCCAAGAATTTTCACTCGACACCCGTAAAAACGGCGTTAGCGCAGAGGATTTGGGGGCAGGAAGACTGTCAGGGCAAGGGCAACGTCGCTCCGAAGACCTACGCCCCAATGCTGGCCTAGATTAAGTACCCCTGGGAAACCTAACTTAGGCCGCACGTCTTGAAACCAGCAGACTATTCGTCGATGTTAAACAGTGCTTCGACGTAGCGTTCGACGTCGAAAGGCGCGATCGCGTCGGCGGTCTCTCCGAATCCGATAAACTTAACGGGTAGGTTGAATTCCTTGCGGATCGGAATGGCAACACCGCCTTTCGCCGTTCCGTCCAATTTGGCAAGGATGATGCCAGTACATCCAGCCGCGTCTGAAAATCCTCGGGCTTGGCTAATGGCGTTCTGGCCTGCGGTAGAATCCAAAACCAATAGCGTTTCGTGCGGGGCACCAGGAATGACCTTGTCGATGACACGGCGAATTTTTGATAACTCTTGCATTAAGTGAGTCTGTGTTTGCAAGCGGCCGGCCGTGTCCACAATGCATACATCGATATGGTTGTCGACCGCGTATTTGACCGCTCTAAATGCAACACTGGCTGGATCGGACCGATCTTCGCCGGTCACGATTTGAGCATCAATGCGTCCAGCCCACTGCCGTAATTGTTCCACCGCGGCAGCTCGGAATGTGTCGCCTGCACCAAGCACCACCGACTTACCGTCTTTACGGAACATGCCAGCCAATTTGGCAATCGAAGTGGTCTTGCCGCTTCCGTTGACACCCACCACCATAACAACCGAAGTACCCGAATCCGCCAAAGTTAGGCGCACTTCTTCTTGCTTCATAATTTCGCGAATGGTTACCTTTGCCGCATCGATCAATTGTGCCAAATGAACCTTTCGGCCTCGGTAGTTCTTCTGGACGGCGTCACGAATTTCCGACGCTGGGCCAACGCCCATGTCCGTTTTGATCAAATGCGAAAAGAATTCCTTCAAGAATTCATCGTCAACTAATCGCCCTTCACGTCCGACCAAATCGCGGATATCTGTGTTCAAGACCTTCGCTGTTTTACTGATCGCCGACCGGAACCATCCGGTCAATCCGCCACTCTCTTTGGGCTTTTCAACGGACTTTGAAACCGGCTTGGCCTTAGGCACTTGCGAGATTTTTTCATAGATGTCGGTCGATTTTTGCGGACTCTCCTGCAACGCAAATGGAATCACTTTGGACTGATCCATCGGCTGGACCACAGCGTTGGCGACCGAGACTTCTGCTTCGGTGCTGAGCTGGGCTGGCGAAGGTTCTTGGTCGATAACTTCCAAGTCCCCACCCCCGACTGGCACAACGGTTGCTGAAGTTGAGGTTTCCAGTGTCGAAGTTTCCAGTATTGAAATTGTCGATTGAGCAACTTGGGACACACTTGCTTGTGGAACCACAACTTCTGGCAATGGCACTGCTGGAACTGAAATTTCTGAAACCACCACTTCTGGCACGGGCACTTCGGGGGTCGTGACTTCTGGTGGGGTGACCGTTTCTGGGGCAGTGCTAACAGCTTGCGAGATTGGTTCAGGCTTAACTTCGGCGGTAACTTCAGAAACAGGCGCCGGTTGCGCAGGTTTCTTTTCTTCTTTGCGTTTGAATAAATTAAACGGATTCCAAAGTGCCATCGAGTCGTTCTCTATCAGTACAGATTAGTGGGAGCCAGAAAGCCTAGGACTTTCTCTCTATCTTGAATGCATGACCCTCCATTGTCGGGAAAATGTCACGAACTAACAGGGCAGGGCGAGCGATATGCCCAGAATCTATTGCGGTTACTTAGGCCCCAGCTTTTCTAAACCCGAACCTGGAGACGATCCCGCGAAAACGCCAAAACGGGCTCGCTTTTGCCAAAGAAAAGCCAAAATCGCCCTCAAGAGTCGCTTCAATAAGAAGGTACGCCTCTGGGTTTCCGCCTCTGGAAGATCCTCCGTGTCACACGCCTTGAATGCCTGAAATATAGGAGGGATTCACGGTCTGAAATGGGCAACCAGTCAAACCCGCCCACGTCCATACCCCCACGGCATGTTAGTTCACGGCATGTTAGTTCACGGCATGTTAGTTCACGGTATGCCAGTTCACGGTATGCCAGTTCACGGTATGCCAGTTCACGGTATTGCCATCCAATGGTACACGCTAGTTGTCGCTGGCATCCGCTTGAACGACCGTTGATTCGCCCGGCTGACCGTCAAGCAAGGGACTTTCGCCCGAAGAACTGGCAAGCGAGGGACTAGCATCAGGGCTTGGCTGAACAGACTTGGGTTCCACAGACTTGGCACTCGAACCGATAAAACGTCGCAAACCGGGTCCCGCTTCTTTGATTTTGGAATCAGAATCGGTAGACCGCTCTTTCTGGACCGCTTCGCCTTCAAATTTCAGGACTCGATCCAGCACCCCGTTCACAAACCTTGGCGATTCTTTTCCACCATAGCGCTTCGCCAAACGAATCGCTTCATCAATGGCCACCGCCGCAGGCGTTTTGCCAAACTTGGCTTCAAAAACAGCTAAACGAATAATGTTCCGATCCACAGCCGAGATCCGGCCAATTTCCCAATTATCCGCACTGTTGGAAACTAACAAGTCAATTTTCTGTTGCTGATCTCTTGTGCCATCAATCATCCACCAAGCAAGGTCAATCAAATCCTGATCATCCTCCAATTGCTCAATTAGATAACGACGATCTGGGTCACGGGACCGATCGGGATTAAAGTCATCTTGAAACAAGACTTGGACGGCAGACTGACGGCTTAAACTTCTGCGGGACATTCAAAATTTCTAAATGGGTTTAGGTGAAAAACAATCAATGCTTGGACCAGCACCAACCAATCAAGGATCACCAGCCGCTAGTTCCAGCGAAAACCTGTCCTCGATTGCCAAATTCAATCGAATCATGTCAATCACGGCCGAAGCCGCCTCTTGCCCCTTGTTCCCCATCGATCCGCCACTGCGTTGCAATGCTTGTTCAACCGTGTTGCACGTCAACAACCCCAACCCGATTGGCATATCGAAATCGACCGAAATCTCACTTAAATTCATCGACACTGCACGATTAATGTGTTGATCGTGACTGGTATCACCTTTGATCACCGCGCCCAAACACACGATGCCCGCAAAAGTCATCGTATCCGCCAAACGCTTGGTTGCTAACGAAATCTCCCAAGCGCCAGGGACCACCACTACGAAAATGTCCGCATCAGAAATCCCTGCCTGTTTCAATGTTTCGACGGCAGCGTCTTTCAACGAATCGGTAATGTGATTGTTGTATTTTGAAACAACAATCGCGACTTTCTGACCTTTCAAAGAAAGGTTCGTTCCATCAATCGAAGTAACCATGAAGTGTCCATGAAGTGCGGATTGGCTTGAATTTGGCATTCAAGCAAAACCTAAAACGAAAACATTCTTGCGGCGGTGCCCCAAAATCGAGCAAACCGAATTTCCAGCAAATCCCAACACCCAACGTTGGGCATCCAGCCCCACATTATTGCGCCCAATCCAAATTGTTCTAGGCCAAATCTCACATTCTATCGGGATTCATGCTCATCAAGAACTCGGCGTTCGACTTGGTCTTTTGTAGCTTCTTGATCAAACTTTCCAAGGCGTCTGCTGGATTCAAGTCAGAAAGCACTCGGCGAATCAGTTTCACACGTTGAAATTCACCTTCTTCCAGCAATCGTTCCTCACGTCGAGTGCCGCTGGCATTTAAATCGATCGCAGGCAAAATCCGCTTCTCCGCAAGACCCTTGTCCAACACGATTTCCATGTTGCCAGTGCCTTTGAACTCTTCAAAGATCACATCATCCATCCGGCTACCGGTGTCCACCAACGCTGTGGCAACAATCGTCAAAGAACCACCTTCTTCTACTTTCCGAGCCGCCCCAAAAAATGCTTTGGGCGCTTGCATCGCCGAAGCATCCAAGCCGCCACTAAGCGTCTTCCCGGACTGAGGAATTTCTGAATTATACGCTCTTGCTAATCGAGTAATCGAGTCCATCAGCACTACAACATCCAAGCCGCATTCGACCATTCGCTTGGCTTTTTCGCACACCATTTCGGCGACCTGAATATGTCGCGACGGCGGTTCATCAAAGGTACTGCTAACCACTTCGCATTGGGCACCAATGACCGCAGTTCTTTGCATGTCGGTCACTTCTTCAGGTCGTTCGTCGATCAATAAGATAATGACATGAACTTCCGGAAAGTTGCGTTGAATCGCAATCGCTATTTTCTGCAACAACATGGTCTTGCCAGCCCGTGGTGGACTAACAATCAAACCTCGCTGCCCAAAACCAAGCGGCGACATCATATCGATAATTCGCGTCGCTACATCTTCGGGATCGTTTTCAAGATGGATTCGACGATCGGGATGGATCGGGGTCAATTCGTCAAAACGTTTAGAAATCGCCGTAGATTGCGGATCGCGATAATTGACCGCGTCCACCCGCAACAGCGCAAAGTAACCCTCGTTTTCTTTGGGAGGGCGTATCTGTCCAGAAACCATAACTCCATCACGCAAACCAAACTTGCGAATCTGGCTGGGCGAAACATAAATGTCGTCGGGACTGCTTTGGTAATGGTAACGCGAACTGCGCAAGAAGCCAAAACCGTCCGGTAAAATTTCAAGCGTTCCTTCGCCATAGATCAGGCCGCGCGACTTCAATCGCTGCTTCATGATCTGATAAATCAACTGCTGGCGACTTGCCGTTTCCGAAATGCCCACTTCCTCAATTTCGGCAACCGCTTGCAACTCTTGCGTCGATAACTGATGAAGTTTGGCAATCGAGACGCCGTCTTCGCTAGGCACACTTCGCGGGACAACTCCCCTTTGTCCAGCACCGCCTTCATTACTGATTCGTTCGGCCAATGACAACGGTTCGCCCGATGCTTCGATTTCATTCAATCGCTTGGTTGCCGCATCAGGCATGTGATGATGCGGGCCAATATGACGCTCACTTCGCCCACTCGAACGCTCTCGAAGGTTTGGCGGCCGTCCGCCTGGACTACGCCCACGCGATGGATTGTTGGAAGAATTGTCTGAGTTATTAGTGGTAGACATCGTTAGTATGCTCGTTTCCTCGAACGATCTTAGACCGTTGTATTCTCTATTTCGGCATGAGTACCGAAATTTGAAATCGCTTCGAGTAAATTGGTTTCGCAAAAAAGGGAAAAGTGCGAAATAGGGGAGGGAGGGGGGCAATGCCTGGATGAACACCTAGGCACAAAACGGTCGATCCGATCAGATCAAATTTCTACGATTGATTGCCCTCAATCAATCGCTTCATGAATTCATTCAATCAATTCGTGTTGTTTCAAGCTTTCTTCAACGAAATAGATGATAGCGAGGCTAACTTTTCCTTTCCAGCTATGCATTGACAATGTCTTGGTTCCAGAAAGCTTTGACTTGCCGGGCAGTAAATTCCAAATCGCCATCATTTTGGATCACAAATGTGGACAACCGTCGCTTTTCGCTTAGCGGTGTCTGCAATTTCTCTCTCCGTTGCAACTCACCATCGGCCCAACCGCGCTTACGAGCCCGCTGTAACCGAATCGGCAACGAAGCTTCTACAAACACCAGTTCATCACACAAAAGGTGCCAGCCGGCTTTAATTAAAACCGGAGCGTCCAACACTGCGGCCGATACTTTAGGATCACTTCGCCACCGGTCCAACTTAGGTTCAATCATTGAGCGGATTCTAGGATGCAGCTGGGATTCTAACCAATCCAGTTCAGCTTGGCCTGATTTGGTTTCCGCGAAAACTACCTTGGCAATCGCCGACCTATCCAGCTGCTGCTTGTCATCAATAACTATTTCGCCCCAGCGTTGAACCAATAGCTGAATTACTGCCGAATCCTGCATAACTTGGTGCGCCAATTGATCAGCGTTGATCACCTCAGCACCCAAGTCACGAAACAGTTGCGAAACGCAGCTTTTCCCGCTGGCAATTCCACCGACCAACCCGATTAACTTCACGCGGCAATCTCGTCGTTGCGACTTGGTTTATCACCATGCATTAATCTTCCAAGCACGAAATAAACCGTCTAAATGGGAACCAGTACAAACCTAACGTCTACATCGGAAATCATGGAAGGTTTCCAGATTCTAATAGGAGGCGGTTGGAAGATCGGAAAAATCGAAGCAGGCAGCAGGCAGCAGTTGACCGTTGTCTACCATGCCTCCAACCGACACCCAGGATGCGCCCGGCAATATGCCCAGTTGAAGCAACTGCACAATTGATACAGTCCGCTCACCCGGACCGCAAGCGTGTTTGAACAGGAAAGGAAGGAGATCAAAATCGGAACAAACGCCAAATCGTCAAATTGCCGCTTGCGATTATTGACCTCACGTATTGTATTCCCTGGCCGAACCGAATGAAAAGACGCAGGGCGTCTGAACCGCCAATTTTGAACAAAATCTTGGCAACTATGGCTCATATTGACTGGTTTCGACTCGCCAAGCCTTTAGCTCCACAAGTTCGCCAACGTCCAAGGTCTTAGGGCAGACTGCCAAAGCTAAGTCGCTAGTCAGGCGGACGGCTGTCAACACACCGCCTGAAAACCGTCAGCCTCACTTAATTCAATTGCCAGTCCAAGGATTGCAATCGTCCCAATGGGCACCGATTTCAACGTCCACTTTCAAGGGAACACTTAATCCATAGGCATGGATCATCTCATTGACGACCAGCTTTCCTAGCGAGTCGGCTTGGTCCACTGAGGTTTCAAAAACCAGTTCGTCGTGAATCTGCAGCAACAACTGGGCGTCCAATCCAGAATCCTGCAATGCTTGATCTACCCGCAGCATCGCCAGTTTGATCAGGTCAGCGGCCGACCCCTGAATCACCGTGTTGATTGCAATTCGTTCGGGCATATTTCGCGATTTGTAGTGACTATTGGGGCGCACACCCTCAATCGGCCGGCGACGTCCTAATATCGTCTGCACGAACCCGTTCTCACGGGCCTGCGTAAGTGTCCATTCCATGAAGTCCAAGACTCCGGGGTATTTGGCGAAGTAGGCTTCGATAAATTCCGTGGCCTCGTCCCGCGAAATGTCTAATTCTTTGGCTAAACCAAAGGCACTTTGTCCATAGATAATTCCGAAGTTGATCGCTTTTGCGCGGCGTCTTTGATCTTTTGAAACGTCATCCAGCGACACTTGAAAAACTTGGGCTGCCACACTGGCGTGAACATCAACGTCATCTGCAAATGCCTGGCACAATACCTCGTCATGACAAAAATGAGCCAACATCCGCAATTCGATTTGCGAATAATCCGCCATCATCAACTTCCACCCGCTAGGGCCTGGCACAAAGGCTTCGCGAATTCGACGTCCCTCTTCGGTTCGAATCGGAATGTTCTGCAAATTTGGATCTTTACTACTTAGACGCCCCGTCGCCGCAACGTCTTGCATGAAGGAAGTGTGTACCCGCCCCGTCTCTGGCAACACCAACAGCGGCAACGAATCGGCATAGGTCCCTTTCAACTTTGCTGCCTCACGATACTGAACGATCAACTTGGGCAACGCATGAGTCTCGGCTAACTGCAGGAGCACTTCTTTATCAGTGCTTGGCCCTGTTTTCGTCTTCTTAATGACAGGCAAGTTCAATTGTTCAAACAGGACAACGGCCAACTGCTTGGGCGAATCAATATTAAATTCATTCCCCACAAGAGAATAGATTTCACCTTGCAGCAGCGACATCTTCTTTGCCAAATATTGACTGAAACAACCCAATTTTTCCGCATCAATTGTGATGCCACGATATTCCATCCCCACCAAAACTCGCAGCAACGGCATTTCGACCTGAAAGAACAATTCATCCAACTTCGAAGCCAACAATTCGTCTCGCAAAATTCCTTCCAGGCGAAAAGCATAGTCGGCATCCTGACAGGCGTACGGCACAATCTTCTCGAGAGGAACCTCCGCCATGGAAATTTGCTGCTTTCCCGTACCAATCAAATCCTTAATACTGGTAGCCTTCAAACCTAAGTAGCGATCTGCTAATTCGTCTAGACCATGCCCATTGCGACCTGGTTGCAACAAGTAGTCCGCCACCATAGTATCAAACAGGGTTCCTTCAATTTTGGCTCCGTGTGTCGCCAAGACCATCATGTCGTACTTGATATTCTGCCCAACCTTGACGATTTCGCAATGTTCCAGCAACGGCTGCAACGTGGGGAGAACTTGGCTTTCCCAATCCAAATTGGACTTCGCGTTGGGGGATTGAATCGGGATGTAGGCGGCCGACCCAGCCTGCCAAGACAAGGAAATACCAACCAACTTGGCGGCTCGCGAATGCGTCGAAGTGGTTTCAGTATCTAGACTTAGTTTGCTGCACTTTAGCAACTGTGCAACCAACTGCTTCAACGCCGCCACGCTATCGATCAGGCGGTAATCTAAAGCGACCTCCGCTTGGTTCACCACCGGCGCACTCGATGGAGCGACTTCGATACCCGACGCACTCAACGCATCAACCACTCGTTGATGTTGCGCAAGGTCTCTAGGCGATCGCCTAGTTGCCACGACCGAACTGGCCAAACTACGCACCCGCGACGTCAGTTGCCGGAACCCAAACGCTTCACACAATTGAATGGCTTGCGCCAAGTCGGCCCCGCCCATTCGCAACTGGGTCCAATCGATTTCAATCGGGACATTCTTGTCCAGTGCGACCAACTGGCGACTCATCAACGCCACCTGTTGGCCGTTGCGAAGATTCTCCTTGCGCTTCGCACCGGAAATCGATTCTACATTTTCGAACACTCCTTCCAGAGTGTCAAAATCACTTAACAACTGCTTTGCAAGCTTTGGACCGATTAATGGAACGCCGGGCACATTATCGGTAGGATCTCCGATCAACGATTGAAAATCCACCACTTGGTCGGGGCGGATCCCCCAATCGACAAGCAACTGCGAGTCATCATAAATCAACGCCTTTCTCGTGTTGTACAACTGCACTTTTTTGGTGATCAATTGTCGACAATCCTTGTCGCTGGTAACCACAAGACAACGACCACCCGCTTCCTCGGTCTTGGCCGCAACCGTTGCCATAATGTCGTCGGCTTCGTAGTTGTCTAATTCCAAAATAGGAATATTCAAAGCGCACAGCAGGTTTTGCACGTATCCAATTTGCGGCCGCAAGTCGTCGGGCATCGGGTCGCGATTAGCTTTGTATTCGGAGAAAATCTCATTGCGAAACGTTACACCGCTTTTATCAAACGCGCATGCCATGAAATCGGGCTTCAATTTTTCGATCAAGTCCAAGATATCGCGAAGATAACCGTGAACCGCCCCTACCGGCTGACCCGACGGCGAACTCATGTCGGGCATTGCGTGAAAAACTTGATACAGCAAGGCGTGCGAGTCAATGACGATCACCAACTTCCCCTCGGGAGTTGCCGGCTGGCTGGCATCAAAGTTCGAGGCAACTTCCGCGACCTGCGATGGCGATGAAGACGGATCCGAGTCCAAGTCTACGTCCGAATGCGAGGTTTCCTTCACCAGCGGCGGCTGGGTGACCGATTCGGCGGATGAATGCGAATCCCTACCGGACTCCAGGTCAAACATGGTCATTTGTTGATCCGAAGCCTTACGTTTCTTTGCCATTTGGGTCGTCAATCGTCGTTGAAAGTAGGAATGCGATTCAACCGGGGTCATGGGCAGTCGTCATGTCCAGGGATAAACTATTATTCCTGGTTTGGGTCGCAGCGTTAACCCGTTGCCATAAGTTCGGTTTGGGTGAGGCTTTGCGACATGAGCTTTGCAACCTGAGCTTTGCAACCTGAGCTTTGCAACCTGAGCTTTGCGACCCAAGATCGCTGTGGTTACTCAAGACCGCGGCATCCAACCACAGGCCGATGCAGTCTGAGATTGCTTGGTCTTCCCACCAATCGAACCTAGCCGATACCTGATCACAAGAGAGTTGCCGATGAAAGGTCTTTTGTTCTTGCCGTTTGTTGCCCTTACAATCCTGTCATGGGGATTGTATGGCCCAACGCTTCACGCTGGACAAGCCGCTTTTGGTGCGGACGGCGAACTAAGTGCTTTTCGTCCGTTTATATGCGTCGGCTTGGCTTACTTCCTGATCGCGGTAATTTTTCCGGTGGCCGTGCTTTATACCAAAGGCGAAAAGGGCTACTGGAGTGCTGGAGGCTTTATTTGGAGCTTTGCCGCGGGTGCGATCGGAGCAATGGGAGCTTTAGGAATTATTCTTGCGCTGAAGTGGGGCGGCAGTCCTATTTACGTAATGCCTTTGGTTTTCGGTTGCGCCCCAGTGGTGAACACCTTCGTCACGATGGCAATGGCTAAGAACTTCAAAGAAGCGTCATGGCCGTTTTACCTAGGGATCCTGGTGGTTGCGATCGGTGCGGCAGGTGTTTTGGTGAACAAACCTGCAAAACCCAAAGGGCACGATAGCCACGCCAACAAGGCACCAACACTCGCTGTTCCTTCGGCAATCCCTGCTCAAACGGTCGCCTTACTCGCCACTAATCAGGAGGAGAGAACTGGCAAAGAGCTGGAATCTGGCCAGGTCCAGGAAACCAAGGAACAACCGACACCCCCGGAAGCTGTTTCCAGAGTTGAAACGGCTCCGAAGGCTACCCTAGCGAATCAGAAATCCGATGCCGAAAAAACCGCCACGGCCAGTCAAGAGGATCCTAATTGGTTGGCAGACATTGTACTTCGTTCCCTTTGCATTCTGGCAACGGCTCTGTGCTGGGGTGCCTACGGCCCTGTACTTCACAAAGGGCAACTGATCATGGGTGGCAGTCGCCTGCGACCGTTCATTTGCGTTGGGTTGGCCTATTTCGCGGTTGCGGTGATCATTCCCATTCTGATCAACCCAGCCTTTGGTCCCGAACCCGGCACTTTCAATTCGTTCACCGGCTGGTTCTGGAGTCTGGGCGCCGGAACAATCGGAGCACTGGGCGCGTTGGGAATTATCTACGCGTTCAACTTCGGCGGCAAACCACTCTTCGTAATGCCCCTAGTTTTCGGCTGTGCTCCCGTAATTAACACTTTTTCCGAGATCATGACCAAAGGCCTTTGGCAGGAAACGGGCAACATGTTCTTCGCCAGTCTATTCTTAGTGATTGCCGGCGCTGTAATCGTGTTGACTACCGCACCCAAATCGCCGCATGCACCGAAGGCCACTTCGCCACCCGCATCTTAGTGCTGGTGCGTTTGGAGTAGTGCTGGTGCGGTTGGAGTAGTGCTGATGCGTTTGGAGTAGTGCTGATGCGTTTGGAGTAGTGCTGGTGCGGTTGGGAATCTGAAAAGGATTGCGCTCCCAAGTGCCGGGCGTTCCTAATGCACGAAAGGGCCAGCCGAAGATTGGCGGTTGAAAACTGGGAGCAGTGCCTTTGGCGGTTTTCAAGTCGTTTGACGACCGCTGCTAGAACCTTTCCAGTAAGCCTTTCCAGTAAGCCTTTCCAGTAAGCCTTGCCAGTAAGCCTTGCCGGTAAGCCTTAGCGTCTTAGACCCATTGATTCTGTCCGCTTTGCCAGTGGAAACCGGTTAACGCTGCCATTGCGAAGGCTCAATCGGCTTGCCTTCCCAAACAGCAGTTTCGCCGTCCCATGTTAACACGCGATGTTTGCTTTGCGGTGCTGGTGGAAGGTCGATCTTGGGGAAATGCTTGGCCATGCGAGCGACTTCGCCTTGATATCGAGTGTCGCTGATCAAATTCGTCCACTCGTTCGGATCGGCGATCATGTCGTAAAACTCTTGACTCCCATCAGCGTATTGGATCAATCGCCATCGATTATCGCGAACGGCATGATTCCCCTGATTGTGGGAAGTGATCGCGGGCCAAGGGCGGGACTGGTTTGGGTTCTTGATTTGCGGACGCAGCGAATGTCCCTCAAGATGGTCAGGAATTGGCAAACCACAAATATCCGCAAGCGTTGGATACAGATCTAACAATTCGACCGGTTCAGAGCAGCGAAAACCTCTTGCGATTCCGGGTCCGCCAACAATCAAAGGCACTCTTGTCGAGCGTTCCCATAAGCTATTCTTGCCCGAAATCTCTTTCTCTCCCAAGTGGTATCCGTGGTCGGACCACAAAACAACAACCGTATTCTCCGCCAGCCCAGACGCGGCAAGCCCTGCAAGGACGCGTCCCACCATCGCGTCCACAAAACTAGTGGATGCCAAATAGGCGCGGACCAGCGACCGATCCTCGCCTGCTTCCTTCAACCAAGACAGCCTAGGTTCTGGCAATTCCCAATGCAAATACCATGAAAAAAATGGCGTATCCTGGCGATCTCCGTCCATCATCTGCGGCATCTGAAGCGAATCTTCGGGGTACAGATCAAACCACTTCTGCGGTGCGAAACAAGGCACATGAGGACGGCGAAAACCACAAAACAGCATGAAGGGCTGCGTGTTTTCTTCCTGAGATAACTGATTGAGTTTAGATATTGCCCAATCGGCAACAACGTAATCATCTTGCTGCTGATCACGCTGGGGAAACGCACCCCAATCCATCAGCGGATGCCCGCCTTGCATATTGATGATCTTTTTTTCTGGCTTGGGATTCCCTCCACTGCCGTGGTAACCCCATTCATCAAATTCACTGCCATCGCCGCGACTAGGGGCAGGTGGGTATGCGTCGTGATATGTCTTTCCAGTGGTAAAGGTTCGATAACCATGCTGCTTAAAATGCTGCGGCAATGTCACAATTTGCTCCAAACCTTCGACCTGCCTGAACCAAGGCGCTAAACCGTAAATTCCAGTCGAAGTGGGACGCAACCCTGTCATCACACTGGTACGAGAAGGATTGCACAATGGCGACTGGCAATGAGCGTTAGTGAAGACGATCCCTCGCGCGGCCAAACCATCGATGCAGGGCGTTTGAACTTGCCGATGGCCGCCCAGACAACCAACCCAGTCGTTCAAATCGTCGATCGATATCACCAACACATTTGGTTTGAGTGTCAAAGGAGTGGCTTGCGCGTTGGCTACTGGCAAGATCATCAGGCTTTGCAGTAGAAAGACAAAAGGCCAAACCATCATCAACTTGCGGGCATCTGTTTTCATCATCGTACTCCTAGCAACGCTTCCCACCCGGCAAATGACGCTTAGATGCCTAGGTTTTCCAAAGCGGACACCTTTGGTTATAACCTTCTGAGTGCGAATTTTCCAACAATATCTCGCATCCAATGAGCTTTTGATTTCAAACAACACGCCAACCCAAGTCGCTGGCCTCTAGATTGATTGCATAAACGAATGAACCAAGAACTTTGCCGATGGGGATTTATCGGAACCGCAGCAATCGGCCGTAAGAACTGGACGTCCGTCTTGCACTCGGGCAACGGTATCATTAGCGGTGTCGCCAGCCGAGACCTTCAGAAATCGCAAGCTTATATCGATTCTTGCCAGAGTGAGTTTCCGTTTGCTGACGCCCCCAAGGCATTCGGGTCTTACGAACAGTTGATTCAAAGCGACCAAGTAGATGCCGTTTACATTCCATTGCCAACTGGGATGCGTAAGCGTTGGGTCATCCAAGCGGCCAAGGCCGGCAAACATGTGCTTTGCGAAAAACCTTGCGCAATCAACGCGGAGGATCTCGAAGAGATGCTCAACGTGTGCAAAGAAAACAATGTCCAATTTATGGACGGAGTCATGTATACGCACTCCGCACGTCTAGATAAAATCTTGGCCGCTACGAAGGATCAAATCCGCTTTGGCAAACTTCGGCGAATCAATGGGCAATTCAGCTTCGCCGCGCCTGACGATTTCTTTACCGGCAACATTCGATCAGATTCGACATTAGAACCACACGGCTGCCTGGGCGACCTAGGCTGGTATCTAATCCGCATGGCACTATTGGCAGTGGGCGGACAAATGCCATCTTGGGTTTCAGCGCATACGATTCGCCAGCAGTCGTGCGCCAACGGCCCAGCGGTGCCGATCGAATTCCGCTTCGACTTGGGATTCCCAATGGCCAATCAACCGGACTTGGTGGCCAGTTTTTACTGTTCGTTTGTGACGCATCACCAACAGTGGATTCATTTCTCTGGCACCCAAGGTGTGGTGCGAGTTCAAGATTTTGTACTTCCTTACGAGGGCAATACGCTGCCGTTTTTCTCGGAAGTTAGCGATTTCCAAACCAATGGATGCACATTTATAATGAAGCACGACAGTCAAACGATAGCGACCACCGAACCTGCTAACAGCATGCCCGGATCACAGGAGAGCCTGATGTTCCGCCGCTTCAATTCACTAGTGACCTCTGGGAAAATCGACGATTCTTGGCCAATGATCGCTTTGGCAACCCAGCGTGTCATGGACGCTTGCCTCCGGTCGGCACAGACAGACGGAGCCCCCGTTCGCTGGGCCTGATTCGCTGGGCCTAACGCGATCGAGTTAACAAAGGATTGATTGCCGAATCAAGCCACCCGACAACTTCACGCCGCAACGATCTTCACGCCACAACGATCTTGATGCCACAACGATACTGCCTGATTCCAGCCAGGTGATGCCGCGAACGATTCCAAATCCTGAACCCGTAGCAGACGACCGCCTTTACGTTGCTTGCGCTGGAGTGCCCCCGTAGTCGATAAAGGTACGCGGCCCAAAGTTGTAGCGAAACTTAGCGGCAGCATCGTCAAAATGACCGACGGCGATGCTCGCAGGCGCGGTTCACCGAGATGGAGTAACCTTAAACCATTACGAAAAAAGGCTGCTCGATTCGAGCAGCCCCTTCTTGATCTCATATTTGCAGACAAATGCTCGAGGTTTGTTTCAACCGGCACACGACCCGATTAAAACAAACGGGCCGATTAAAACAAACGGGCCGATTAAAACATACCCAAGCAGTATAAGGCGGAACCAGGCGGAAACACCGTCTGCCCTAGAGCCAACCGAGCTTAAACTCGGCAGCATCATATCCGCCAAGAACCAAACAATTCCAATTAGAAACGGCTAAATTTCTAGGCTGCGGTCTTCGCCGCTTTGATGATTCGTTGGAGGCGGCTCTTTTGACGAGCCGCAGCATTCTTATGGATAATGCTACGGCTTCCGGCTTGATCCAACTTCTTGGCAGCCATCTTGAACAGTTCTTCTGCGTCGGCAATGTTGCCCGCTTCTACAGCGGCAAGAACCTTCTTGATTTCGGTCTTAGTCCGAGTCTTCACGGCTTTATTGCGTTGACGACGAACTTCACTTTGCTTCAGACGCTTGATCGCACTTTTAGTATTTGGCATTGCTCTTAGTTTACGTTCTGTAAGTAAACGGACAAAATAAGGTAACGGGCATTAACGCCTGAATCCCAGTAAGCTAACCGATCAACCGAACGACGAGGTTGGTTAACCGATGTTTGGCCGCCCTATTTCGATTTGGCGGCCAAAATTCCGATTTCAGAACCACTGTTCCGATTTCAGAACCACCGTTTCTAGAGGTTAGAAACGCAGCTTCACCAAAGCTTCAAAAGTCAGCAGCCACAATCAACAGCAGCCACAAAAATCAGCAGCCACAAAAGTTTGTGGCAACAAAGGTTTGTGCTTACAAAGCCCTAAGGACGCGTTCGCCCACGGGAAAATCAATTCCAGGCGGCGGATTGAGCCCCACAGTATGTCGATTTTCCCCTAATATGTCCAGTGGTAACCGGCATTTCGCTTATGCTATCCTAGCAACTTCGACTCAAAGTAGCCCCAAACCTTGGTTTTCACGGGCCGGATTACCGATTTCTCCTAACTTCTTTGATTGTTTGACCAAATTCCATGTCGCCAAACTCGCCTTCTGGCCCCGACGAAGGTTCGCCCCAATCCAGTGCCGCAAACGCTGCCAATGGCCTAACCGCCAGAATCCTGGCGGAAAACCTGGATTTCCAGGCCGACAATGGGAACTTGGGCGGCCGTCGAACAGGTGCAGGGAAAGTCTTTTTGGTCGGAGCTGGCCCAGGCGAGCCAGGGGCGATCACGCTGCGGGCGATTGAATGCCTACAATTTGCGGACGCCATTCTCTTCGATTACCTAGTAAACCCAGCCCTGTTACGGTGGGCCCATCCAACAGCGAAGCTGATTTCGCTAGGTAAACACGGCGACGCCAAACGCATGCTGTCCCAAGCCCAAGTCAATCAAATGATGGTCAGCCTGGCTCAAGAAGGCAAAAAGGTCGTCCGCCTGAAGTGCGGTGATCCCATTGTGTTCGCTCGGGCAGCCGAGGAAACGTCGGCCCTATTGCAGGCAATGATTCCTTTTGAAATTGTTCCCGGAGTGACCTCGGCGTTAGCGGCCGGCAGCTACGCAGGGGTGGCGTTAACCCATCGCGATCACGCATCGGCAGTCGCATTGATTACCGGACATCCCGCCTCTGGATCACAGCCTGACCACATCGATTGGGCCAGTCTGGCAAAGTTTCCTGGCACGCTGGTTGTTTACATGGGAACGACCCAAGTCGAGTACTGGGCTACGGAATTATTAAAAGGAGGCAAGCCCGATTCGACACCCGTTGGGATTGTGCGTCGCTGCAGCTTCCATGACCAAACGGTGGTCGAAACCTCGTTGGGCAAATTGATTCAAACGGTTACGACTCCCAAACGAATTCGCCCACCCGTAATTTTTCTCGTCGGCGACGTTGCCACTAACACCCAACAGCTAAACTGGTTCCAAAACCGTCCGCTATTCGGCCAAACCGTTCTGGTGACTCGGCCTGTCGTTCAAAGCGATCAAACGCTACGGGAATTCGAACATTTAGGCGCTTGCACGCTCAGTTGGCCCGGCATTGAAATCAATCCTGTGGCAAATCATGCCCAATTGGATCACACCATTGCAAATCTGCGTTCCTATGATTGGGTGGTATTTTCCAGCGTCAATGGCGTGGACAGCTTTCTCAACCGCATGTGGGAATTGGGCCTGGATAGTCGGGATTTTGGACAGTGCAAAATAGCAACCATTGGGCAAAAAACAAATCAATCGCTAAGTCGTTTTCATCTTAAAAGTGACTACGTCCCCAAGAAGTTTGACGCCGATCACCTGGCTGACCACCTTGTGGATTTGCAATCCAATAGCGAACACCCACTTCGCATTCTGTTAATTCGAGCAAGCCGAGGTCGCGATGACTTGGCGGTTCGCCTTAGCACAGCGGGCGCCAAAGTTGACCAAGCGGTCGCTTACCTGAACCAAGACGCAGCCCCACCTTCCCAGGAATTGATCGCATCAATGGCGACTGGCAACATTGACTGGGTTACGGTAACTTCCAGTGCCATCGCCAGAAATCTGGTGCAGTGTTTTGGCGAACATTTGCGGGCAACCCAATTGGTCTCAATCTCACCGCTGACTTCTCAGGTCTTACGAGACTTGAAATTCGAAGTCGCAGCCGAGGCGGAAACTTACACGTCTCAGGGGATCGTTCAAGCCATTTGTGAACTCCGAAAACGCCAACAGACCCAAGCCACCTAACAACTTTCCTTCTTCCCCAATCGCAGTGAATCCATGACCGACCCGAAGCAGCAAATCAATCTTGCCGATTTCCAGGCGTTGATCGAAAAAATGTACGGAAAGAAAGACCAAGCCCGAGGGGTTGAGGGTACTTTCATGTGGCTGATGGAAGAAGTGGGCGAACTGGCGTCCGCCCTGCGCGACGGCACCAAAGAGGAACAAATGGGCGAATTTGCTGACGTGATCGCTTGGTTGACTACCATTGCAAACGTGGCTGGGATCGATTTGACCGAGGCATTGGCTCAAAAATACGGAAAAGGCTGCCCAGGCTGCGGCAAGTTGATCTGCGACTGCCCAGATGAAGAAAAACCGTAGCTCGGCGACCGTTTTCGAAAAATAAGCTCACCGATCAGACGTCGAATTGTCTCAGTTGTGAAACGACAAACAGGGTGGCAGTAGAAGCCTTTGAGTGGGTCTAGTATCCTTTACTTTAGTTCAACAGCCACGATCAGGCGACCTAAACGCCATTTCGCAATGACTTGGAATTCATACCTTATCTTCCGGCTAAGCCTAGGTTGATCCGTCAAAGTATAGATAGAAGCGAACAAAACGGTGATATCGAAAAAGGCTGTGATCCAATTGATTTACTTTTCTGGCGTGGTCTCCCTAGTGCATTCAATCTTCCATAATGGCATACAGACGCAAACCCGCATGTGGATAAAGTGCAACCTGTGGATAAAGTGCAACCTGTGGATAAAGTGCAACCTTTCAGCCCAGCGATGGCTCCCTTGGCAAAGCCGAGTCGATAGAAGCCCAACGGCGTCTGGATCGAGGGGTTTTCAAACCATCCTACAGCTTCTGCTCTGCGGATTTGTGTTCATTCTGCCCGCTGGAAACGCAACCACCTGGGCTCAAGGATCGCAAGAGCACGCCTCCGCGAAAACGCTTGAAGCATCCACACAAATCAATGAAGACAACAAACCGGCAGCGGAGCCAGGATCCCCAGCACCGAGTACCAACCCAGACTTAGTTGCGCCCCAAGACGTCAACTACTTTCAACAATTGAAACTGGGCATTAACGGACACGTTCGCCTAGGATGCTGGGCCGAAGCGACGATTCGCTGTCCAACGCTGCCCCAGGACGGGACCTTGGTCATCCGCTCCACCGATGGCGATGGCATCCCGGTCAATTTTCGCTGGCCCTTGAGTCAACAATTTCAAGACGATGGCGTTCCAATGGCGGTCGGCTACTTTCGCATGGGGCGGCCTAAGCAAGAGCTGCGGTTCCAGGTTCTAGATAAAAGCGGAAAGGTTCTGGCCCAAAAGTTGGTAGATTCCACGAATCGTGAACTTATCACGGTTCACCCAGCGACGTCGAAACTCTGGATTTACTTAGGCCCGGAACTTGGTCTTAATTCGGCGTTAGGCTTGTCTTCCACGGATTCTGGGAACGGTGGCATTCAGATCATTCCATTGGAATCACCACAAAACCTGCCTGCGACCGCGCTAGGTTGGGACTCGGTGGTGCGTCTGGTCGGCTGCCCAGAAGGCGAAGCATGGCCCGACCAGTTGAGCGATCGGCAAATGAGATCGATCTCCACTTGGCTAAAGGACGGAGGCCACGTGTCGTTAACGGTTGCAGAATCCGCCTCGCGATTAATTGGTCCCAACGGTGTTTTGAATCCAATTTTTCCGCCGCAAGAGGTCGCCACTCTTTCGACCGAGAACAGTAGTTCGATAGAATTTTTCGTGACGTCCCGAAGTCAACTTTTGACTCAACGCGGGCAAACGCTGACGTTTGCGGCCCTTACCACCGCCGACAACGATTCAGAATTGATGGTTGATGATCGACCTGCGATTCTTAGGTTTGCCCACGGACGGGGGCAAGTCGATGTAATGGGATTGAACCCCATGACGCCGACGCTTGCACAATGGCCGTCCCGTGGGGCACTACTAGCCAAGTGGCTGCAACATTCAAAACCAAGCGAAGCAAGGTTAAACACTTCTTTCGGATTTAACGACTTAACTGGACAGCTTCGGTCTGCCTTAGACCAGTTCAAGGCCGTCCAATTGATCTCGTTCACAACCGTTTCGCTAATCGTTCTGGCATTCATTTTGTTTGTGACGCTGGATTACTTCTTGCTTCGCTATATCCTTGGCAAGATGGAATTGACTTGGATAACCTTGCCCATCTATTGCTTGGTGGCATGCGGGGCGACCTATGCTATTTTCCAATCCTCGAAATCAGATAAGCTTTTGGTCAATCAAGCGGAGATCATCGACATCGACGCTTCGGACCTCTCGGTTCGCGGGCATTTTTGGGCAAATGTCTACAGTCCAGTCTCCAAGCCCATGAAAATTGATCTAGCAACCAGCAACCAGTTCGACATTCCTTCCAGCTCTCGCTTCATCACTTGGCAAGGGCTTTCGGGCATCGGCATGGGAGCGATGCGGTCCGAAAACTTGTCGATCGGCAGCGACCAGCCTTATTCACTTTCGACGAACACAAAAAAAATGACTTCACCTCAGTTGCCTGCCACCGATGCCGGGGCGGCGACCGGGAACCCTATGGCTGAAATCGTGATCGAAAATATGCCGTTCAATGTAGCATCAACTCGCTGCCTGACCGGTACGTGGGGCGCAACGTTTCCCAAAACAATTAACGCCAAACTTCAACGCCAATCCGGACGTGACCGATTAAGTGGAACGTTCACCAATCCTTTCCCAGTCGAATTGAAAGATTGCTTTATTGTTTACGGCCCCTGGGCCTACCAATTTAATCAAACGCTACCGCCGGGAAAAACCATTGACTTGTTGACTCAAGCCAAGCCCCAAGCGATCCAGGTATGGTTGACGCGAAGCCGAAGCGGACAAAATAGCGGCAGCGGCGATGCGGGCTGGAGCCCCGTCAATGACGACCTGCAACGAATCTTGGAAATGCTAATGTATTACGACTTGGCGGGTGGGCAGGGCTACACTCGCTTGCTGAACAGTTACCAAAGCCGTTTGGACTTCAGTCATTTGAATCAACTCAGACGCGCCGTTTTTCTAGGACGATGCGACTCAAGTGTCGCTCAGATGCAATTCGATGGTAATACGATCCAAGATGATCAATACGATAAAACGGCCACGGCGGTCAGAATCATCTTGCCCGTCTTGGAACCCGATCAAGATTGATGCCCGCTGACCGATGGTTTCGGTGAGCTGAATAGAAGTTTTCCCCGGTTGATGATCGAACTGCGTTGCTAGATTCGCTACCCACAGCAAAGTTTTTACGAGGCTACTAATTTGATACGCGTTGAAAAACTAACAAAAAAATTCGGAGATCTATACGCCATCAACAATGTCAGTCTTAATCTTGAACAAGGCGATTTGTTCGGATTCATTGGCCCCAATGGTGCGGGCAAGACAACGACGATGCGGATCATTGCCACCTTGTCGGAACCCACATCGGGCGAGGCCTACGTGTGCGGCCATTCGGTCTACAACGATGCCAAAGAGATCCGGCGTCTCGTGGGGTACATGCCAGACTTTTTTGGTGTCTACGATGACATGAAGGTAATCGAGTATCTGGAATTTTTCGCCGCCGCCTATCGCATTCGGGGCCAGGCACGTCGCAAACGCTGCGAAGAGATGCTGGAGATCGTTGACCTGGAATTCAAACGTGACGCGTTTGCAAACACACTTTCGCGCGGCCAAACTCAAAGACTTGGATTGGCTCGAGTTCTTCTGCATGACCCGCAAGTCTTGCTGTTGGATGAACCGCTAAGCGGCTTGGACCCTCGTGCACGTATCGAGATGCGGAACCTGCTTCGCCGACTTGGACAAATGGGGAAAACCGTGATTGTTTCCAGTCACATTCTGCCCGAACTCGCAGACGTCTGTAATAAGGTGGGTATTATTGACCGAGGCGTATTAGAAGTCAGCGCAAGCGTTGCAGACGTCATGCGACAAGTCCGTGACCGAGTCATTTTGCATGTCGGAGTCAAAGACAATATCGAAAAAGCAAGGGACGTCATTCAAGCGGACCCGTCTACCGCATCCGTCGTCTTGGGAGATGGCGTTTTGGTGGCAACGCTCAACGAAGGCGTTACGGAATTTAGCCACTTAGCGACTGCCTTGATCGGGGCAGGGCTGGCAATTACCAAATTCCACGAAGAAGAGATCAACCTGGAATCCGCATTTATGGCATTGACCACAGGGGGCGGTAAGAAGATCTAGCGTACCGGCTAACCCAAACACCCATCTGGTATACGCTTGGCGGCCGAAATCTGACCAGCAGACATGGCCCACCTTAACGGCGACTCTTCGGCGACGATTTTTCGTGGTTGGTTAACACTTGACTGATCGGTGGCTTGACGATTCGACTGGTTGGGTCGTTTGGCTGCGAAGTCTGGAAGACCGTCATCAAGACGGAACCTAAACACAATGTACCGGCGGCCTCGGCAATTAACCACATCGTCCAAATGGACAGTGGTGCATTGGACAGAAACGCCACGCCAACGATACATTGGATGCACCACATCGAAACCAAACCTAAACTGGAAATCTGAATTCTTGCAATTTCTGTTTCCTGGTTCTTGCGATTGGCCTCGTCCAAAACGGGTTGAATCGAATTGGCGGGAACATCGATTCGCATGCCAGGAAAATCGCTCAACTTTTTTGCCATCGGCAACGCCTTGGGCACGTCCGCCTTGTGCTTCGCTGATGTGTTGTGCTTCGCTGATGTGTTGTGCTTCGCTGATGTGTTGTTGATAATCGTTGCCTGTGTGGCGACGTGCCCTTGATCGATACGTATCCGGACCTGGCATGCCCCGGCACCCTGGATTACCCCATCGCCCTGGATTGCCCCAGCACGTTGACTTGCCCCAGCACGTTGACTTGCCCCAGCAATGCGGCTTGCCCCAGCAATTCGGAAGGTGTCGGCAGCTAAATTCTTCTTGGCAGCCCCACGATCATTGAGAGCCCGCTGGAAAATGGATTCTTCCAACGTTTGCAAACGCTGAATCAAGTCATCTTCGGCCCAGGTTTCGTCCAATTCGGACAAATCCCCAGCAAGCTTGGCTTCCTGGTCATAGAAATCTGCCGAGAGGTACTTTGCGGTCTCTAAGATTTGTTCGGGGACTTCGCCCTTGACCGAAACTGCGTTAGCCAATTGTCCGGGTTCATCGGCCCCCACATGACTATCCAAATCCAATGAAGATTCAAATGCCAGTTGCGATTGCAGAGCGGCCAAATCGTAGCCTTTTGCATTCACCTCACACCCACACTCGATGCAGATAGAGATCCCTTTTGCGCAAGATCGAATCAAGCTACTTCTCTGACAACTATCGCACCATACACTCATCGTGTTGACCTTTGGTTTTGGAACACGCAACGCTCTTGGATCTTTGCCGTGCATTCGATACAACCACTACAATATCGTCACAATCGCTACCCAATGGCAAATTCCCAGGTCTACTTACTTCTCACATCGAAGATTCCACGCTTCGGCTTGAATACGAACCGCGGTAGGCGCACAAAAAAATGCAACTGGTATCCCATCTATACCAGATGCATCAATTACGTTCGCCTAATCGCTGTTTGGAGGCAGGGAACGGTGCCCAAAGCGGCGTAAAAACTAGCCCAGCGACTTTATTTGCTGCCGAACATAGTCCAAGACCTCAGCCCTCAATTCATTAAATTCTCGATCCACGAAGGCGCCTGCAGCCGCCTTATGGCCGCCCCCACCAAAATGGCCTGCGATTTCATTACACTCTAGCGCACACCGACTGCGGAAGCTTAACTTGAAACCGCCCGAAAGTTGCTCCACAAAAATTACAGCGAACTGAGTACCGCGAATTCCCAATGTTAGATTGATCAAATCTTCCGTGTCCGACGGCAGAGCTCCCGAGGCGGCGAAATCTTCAGCACGAAGATATGTGTGAACAAAGCGACCATCAAGTTCGGTCTGGGTTCGAGTAAGCACAATGCCTCGCAGACGCAATCGACCCACCGAGTCTTGTTCACTGATTTGGCCATAGATCCAACTTGGATCCGCTCCGGCTTCGATTAGTTTTGCCGCGGTTCGGTAGGTATGCTCCTTTGCCGCTGGAAAGCGAAACCACCCTGTGTCCGTTGCCAATGCCGCGAATAAAGGCATCGCAATTTCAGGGGTCAATTTGCAGCCTAATGGTTGGGCAGCGTTGGTCAGGATCGCCCCAGTTGCCTCGGCCTTCTTGTCCTTGAACCATTCTGCCCCAAGATCTTCATCACTTTCATGATGGTCAACCACGACACGTTTGAATGTATTTTCCTTCATCCAGTCGCCAACGGCACCCAACTGAATCCAGGCACTGGTATCTAGAATGATCAGCAAATCGGTATCGGCTAACTCTTCTCGAGTGATCTCTTCGTCAATCGCCTTAATTTTCTTTTCTGGATCAATAAACGTTAGGTTCGGTGGCGTTTTCTGACCGTTGACGATTCGAACCTTCTTCCCCAGTTGTTCAAGTAGGCCAGCCATACCCAATTCACTACCCAATGCGTCGCAGTCGGGACGAATGTGACTGGTCAAAACAATGTTGTTGGCTTGCATCACAATCTGTTTAAAACGAGCCCAATCGATTGTCATAATGTCAACTTCCTTACCCCCACCCATCGGCAGAGCCTCTGCTAAATTCAAAAAACAAGCCCAACCCAAACCACTTTCAAATGGCCAACAAAGTCATCACAACTCACTGCACCACAACTCACTGCATCGATGGTTTAAAAAAACACTCAAGTGCTCTTCAGAACTCCCGCACTACATCGGATCGTCGCTGCAATGTCGTTTCGAATTTGTTCTTGCAACAATTCCTGTGTTTGAAATCGCTGGGTATCCCGCAATCGTTGTTGCAAGTTAATCAAGACTTGATCCCCATACAAAGTCTGATCCAACCCGATAATATGAGCCTCGACACGGCTATCGTTCTGTCCAAAAGTCAGTGGAGCCCCAATGTTAATCGCTGTTGCATATTTGTGTCCGGCGATTTGAGTCCACCCAGCGTATACGCCGTCCTTGGGAACAAGCGTACCGATGTTTCCGATATTGGCGGTTGGAAACCCTAGAGTTCGCCCCCGCTGATCCCCAGCAATCACCTCTCCGGCCAATCCAAAATGATGACCAAAGGCGTGATTCGCGTTTTCAATATCGCCGGACTTCAGGAACCGACGTATTTCACTGCTGGAGATCATTTGGCCGTCAATCTCTTGCGGCTGAACAATGTCTAACCCAATGTTATGACGTTCGCACAATTGGCTTAAACTTTGGATGTTCCCGCCACGCTGTTTGCCGAAGTAAAAGTTTGGGCCTTCCACCATCAAGTGAGGCGACAGTTGTTCCAAAATCACCTGCCGGAAAAATTGCACATAGTCCAGCCCCAATAGTGACCGATCGGCAGGACAAACCACCATGACATCGACGCCGAATTTTGCCAGCAAATTTGCCCGCTGACTTAAGGTCGTTAAAGGAACAGGTGCCGATTCGGGACGCAGAATCGACAACGGGTGCGGGTCAAAGGTGAATACAATACTGGGGTGTCCGTTGGACTTGGCCGCCGCAACCAACTTTCTAACAATGACCTGGTGTCCTTTGTGAACACCGTCAAAATTCCCAATCGAAAGACTACCCTGTCGTAAACGGGCAGGAAAATGACGCCAGTCTCGAACAATCTCAATCGGCTTTTGGTGCAACCAGTTCAACTCAACAACCAAATTCAAAATCAATGATCGAACAGAAAAATGAAATACACACTCACGTTTTATCGCACTCGTTTGGGCGTTGGAAATTCCAAAGTAAACTGCGTCCCACGTCCCATAGTGCTTTGCACATTGATAACGCCGTGATGGGCTTCAATGATACGTTTTGCCGTGGGTAAACCCAAGCCCGACCCGCCGTCTTTGGTCGAATAGAATGCTGAAAACATCTTTAGCAATGTTGAATCGCTCATACCACATCCGGTATCAATTAAATCCAATGCGATTCCCGAACGAGTCAATCGCGTGCGAGCGACCAATTCACCGTCTTCGGGCATCGCTTCGATCGCGTTCTTGACCAAATTCATCAATGCTGCCTGCAGCGATGGCTTGTCCATCATCATACTTGGCAGTTCCGGATCTAAATATCGAGTGATCACAATCGACTGCTGCTCACATTGAGACTCATAAAAATCTAACGTCTCCGCCACTTGCCGGTTCAAATCCGCTGGCCGAAGCTCCAAGGAGTTGATACTGGCTAGTCGCATAAAATCCTTCAACATGGTCTCTAAGCGAATGCACTGCCGATTAACGATGTCCACTTTCTGCATCGCTCGACGAGCCATTGGGCTGTTCTCGCGACCAAAATCTTCGTGCAACATCTCCATGTGCAGACGAATGACACTTAAAGGGTTCTTAATCTCATGTGCTAACGAACCCGCCAACTCTGCTAATTCGCGATACTCACGACGCAGCCGTTCGGTGTCCCACTCCTGGACAACCCGTTCGACCATTTCCTCTTGTTCGTCATCTAGTTCGGACACAGCAAGACTCGTAAATCAATCAACCAACTCTGGAATCGCCACGCCGGCTCAAGAAATAAAAAGTGAGGCGGCTTCATCAAGGGAAACCGCCTCACAATATCTTATCATCCCAGGCCCAAACCCGTCAGACATCCAACTTCAACTTGTCTGGCAATGTCTACTTGAGTAAAACACGCCCAACCGTCGAATTTTCAGCCTACCATCGGCTTATGGGACTATCGGTACCGCCGACCGCCGCCGCCACTGTTGCCGCCACCACCACTGTTGCCACCACCGCGTGGCCCGCGATTGCCGCCACCACCACCGCCGCCACCGCCGCCACCACCACCGCCGCCGCCACTCGGCCGTCGACCACGACCGCCGCCACCGCCGCCGCGAGGGCCTCTGCTATCACCGCCGCCGCCGCTGCGCCCTTGGTCCGGACCACGTCCACCGCGATCGTCACCGTCATTGAAGCCACCTTCAGCCGGCAATTCGTCGTCAAAATCGTCTTCTGGTCCGAAGCCGTCGAAATCGTCTTCTACGAAATCGTCTTCAAAATCATCATCAAAATCATCGCTGGGTGCTGGTGCATTCTTGGGTGCAACCGGTGGTGCCGCAGGCCGACCACCGCGGTTTCCACCACGAGGCTCGGGGGCACGACTGTCACGCGAATCGCCTCTTGGCTCACCGCCATGCCCGCGACTTTCGCCACGAGGTTCGCTGCGTCCTTCGCCACGAGGTTCGCTGCGAGATTCGTTGCGAGGTTCGCTACGTCCTTCGTTACGAGGTTCTGGGGCACGTCCTTCGCTACGTCCTTCGCTACGTCCTTCGCTACGTCCTTCGCTTCGAGGTTCGCTTCGAGGTTCGCTTCGAGGTTCTGGGGCACGTCCTTCGCTACGAGGTTCGCTTCGAGGTTCTGGGGCACGTCCCCGTCCACCAGAATCTCGTCCACCAGAATCTCGTCCACGTCCGCCATCGCCACGGCCACCACGACCGCCGCCATCTCGGCCACCTTCGTTTCGAGGAGAATCACTGCGAGGAGAATCACTGCGAGGAGAATCGCTGCGTCCACCAGAACTACGTCCGCCTTCGCTACGACCACCATCGGATTCGCCCGGTTTCTCGGCTGGCACTACGTCGTCTTCTTTGCCCAATTCCTTCAACGCGGCGCGGCGACTAAGCTTGATGCGATCCTGTTCGTCAACATCAATAACCAAGACCGACATCTCATCGCCGACATGGAAGAATTCGCTAACATTTCTTACGTAGCCTTCGGCCAATTCGCTAACGTGACACAACCCATCACGACCTGGCAAGATCTCAACAAACACGCCAAAATCGCGAATACTAGCGATCGTACCATTATAAATTCGGCCCTTTTGAACCGTTGCGGTGCAGGCCTCGACCATACCTTTGGCTTTTTCCAACATGGCTTTGTCACCACAGGCCAAAGTTACCTTACCCGTATCGTCGACTTCGATTACCGTGCCGGTCTTTTCTTGGATCGAACGAATATTCTTTCCACCAGGACCGATCAAGGCACCAATTTTTTCAGGATCAATCTTGATACTGGTCAAGCGAGGTGCGGTCTCTGAAATGTCCGCCTTGGGGCGTGAAATGGTTGACAACATCTTCTTCAAGATTTCAATTCTTGCTTCACGACTTTGAATCAACGTCGCACGAATCACGTCGAAACCGATGCCATTAATTTTCAGATCTAACTGAATACCGGTGATCCCGTTCTGAGTTCCGGCAATCTTAAAGTCCATATCGCCGAAGTGATCTTCGTCGCCCAAAATGTCGGTCAACAACATCCATTTCTCAGGACTCTCTTGTATCAAGCCAACCGAAATACCAGCCACTGGATTCAAGATCGGTACGCCCGCGGCCATCAAAGCCAGCGTCGAACCGCAAACGGTCGCCATCGAACTGGAACCGTTCGATTCTAGAATGTCACTGATGATTCGAATGGTGTACGGAAAATCTTCCGGGCTTGGCAAGACAGCCTTTATACTTCGTTCGGCCAACATTCCGTGACCGATTTCGCGACGACCCGGTCCACGAATCGGCTTGCATTCACCCACCGAAAATGGAGGGAAGTTGTAGTCCAACATAAACTTCTTGGAATACTCGTCGACCAAACCATCGACCCGCTGTTCGTCGCGCGACGTGCCTAGAGTCACAGTCATCAACGATTGAGTTTCCCCACGTTGGAAAACCGCGGATCCGTGAACACAAGGAAGCACATCTACATAACAATCAATTTGACGCAATGTCTTGCCGTCACGTCCATCAGCACGTTTGCCTGAAAGAATCAAATCTCGTACAACCACTTCTTCCAAATCGTGCCAAGCCTTGCCAAATCGCTTCGAACAGATTGCGTCTTCAGCTTTCGGGTCGGGAATGACCTGGTCCATCGCATACTTCTTAGCCGCACGAACTGCGTCGGCGCGATTCTGCTTGCCATCGGTCTGCTTCGCGGTTTTCAACTGGTCGTAATAAGCAGTCTTCAACCGAGTATCCAAACCGTCATCGGCTGGAATCTCAAACGGAGCCTTCGACACCGAAACCTTCGAAGCGAATTCCTTCTGAAGATCGATAATCTCTTTAAGCACTTCATGAGCGTACTCAATCGCTTCGGCCATTTCGGCTTCAGGCATCTCTTGAGCAAAACCTTCAATCATGGTGACCGCGTGCTCACTCCCGGACACGATCAAATCCAAGTCGCTTTCTTCCAGTTCGTCCTGGGTTGGAAACGAAAGCAATTGACCATCAACTCGGCCAATTCGAACACTGGCAATCGGCCCCGCAAACGGCAGTGGCGAGATTAGCAATGCCGCAGCAACACCATTCATTGCCAAAATGTCACCGTCGGTCTGACGATCACTGGCAAGCACAATCGACTGGCATTGAACTTCGTCATTGTACGACTTAGGAAATAACGGACGGATCGGACGATCCATCAGGCGACTGGTCAAGGTTTCCTTGGTGGTCGGGCGACCTTCACGCTTGATAAATCCACCAGGAAATTTACCCGCAGCCGCCGTTCGTTCACGGTAATCGCAAGTCAAAGGGAAAAAATCAATCCCAGGACGAGGGCTACCACTGGTAACCGCATTTAACACAACGGTGTCATTATATTGCACCATTACAGTGGCAGCGGCTTGCTTAGCCAACATGCCTGTCTCAAAGGACAAGACGCCTGAACCTATTTGTCGTTCTACTCTAATTTTCACTTCTTTTTTCTTTCCTATTACACAACTATTCAGGTGCCTCAAAGGGCTTTAGATTCCTAGAAAATCACTTCAGCATTTGCAGGTGCGAATCCAGAAGACTGCAACGATCCAATACGTCCAACGACGATTCCAACTGATCATTAAGTCCACAGCCATGTCAAACAAGGCCAAAAGAAAAATCTCAGGCAATTCATTTTGCCGGCCAACCACGGTTAGTTAACCGTAATCGATTAGACTGTAAGGCTTCTCTAAGAATCCACAAACATCGACGCCAAGCGATCGGGTCCATAATTCTTTCAACTGCAGCCAAGCGTCCGTTGAACCACGTACGCTTTCTATTCACAGTCGACAAAGCCAAGATGGCAAAGCTTGAAACATTCGGGAATTCTGTAAACGGTTTCCCAATGGACGATGTTTCAATCACTTTTCAGAATATTTCTTTTGCATTTTATTCCGCTGTACCCAGCGACCTCGTCAGTAGGTGACTTCCACCATACCCATGACACGACCCATTTTATTCCGCTTCCAACAACGACTCCACAATCAAACTACTAATCTACCGCCTACACCATTTTCATAACAACAAGAAACCTATTCCAAAGCTGCCGTCATACCCAAACGCAACAACTATTCGTCCACGCGCTTGCAGAACCTACACTACCCAATACAGACGTTCCCATACGGATGTTGCAGGAACCAGTACCGGAACTACTGTGACCGATACCAAATTTCTCTGCCGGCAATCTCGAAAAATCAAACGCTGGCGATCCCTTCTAAATCTCTACCGGAATCACCAAAATTGAAACAGCCTAGGATCGAACACATCAGCCCTAACAGGCAAAACTTATGTCCCATCCAGATTTCGCTTCCCAATCGTACCATACCACGAATCGCCCAGATACAGGTGTTCCGCTTTGAATCACCCCCGGCGATCGCAGGAGTATGAGCGATTCAAAAGGAAGCAATAACGAAAAAAGCCAAGACCTTCCAAAGAAGGCTTGGCTTAATGTTCAATATTTCAGACTGTTTAAACTAGGTAGGATAGAAACGCGAATGCACTGAATCCGAACCCTTGCACCCAACCAGCCCAGAACCCCAGCTAGGCCAGAACCCCAGCTAAGCCCGTGCAGCCCATTATCTACCGGGGAATTCAATACACCACGAAGAACCCAATACCGCAGACGGCCTAAGCCATAAATCAATCCTGCGATTGCAGCCAAACGGCTAGCTGCTTCCAAATCAGCGGTTGCTTCCGCAGCAGCGACTGCCTCGACATAAGCGGTTGCCTCGACATAAGCGGTTGCCTCGACATAAGCGGTTGCCTCGACATAAGCGGCTGAACCCTGCGATCAACCATCCACAACGTGCCTTCACTCCCAGGGCAGGAAACAATTAAGTTCACCCCCATCTCGTAGCAAATCCTGATTTTGAAGCAAACTCGCTCTGCTAACAAGTGAAAACACCTGCCCAGGGACGCTTACTTACGGATGTTCAAGCGAGCCAACATATCCAGGTAGATCTGAGGGTTGTTGTCGCGAACGTAATCCAACAAGCTTCGCCGACGAGCTACCATGGCCTGGAGACCGCGACGAGTACCATAATCCTTAGGATTAATCTTCATATGCTCGGTCAAGTTATTGATACGGGTCGTTAGGATCGCAATTTGGACTTCCGACGAACCAGTGTCGCCCTCGGCATGCCCAAAGTCCTTGATAAGTTCTGTTTTTTTCTCTTTCGTAATCGTCATTGCGATCCATTATCTGTTTGATAAATGCCGTGAATATTAAGAGTATCAACAAGTGCCCGAAGATTTTAACACTCAAAATGAAGCCAAACCTACGGCCGAACATTCATTTCCAGCAACCTTCACACCCGCCCTAAATTGCCTTCGGTCGATAGGCAATCGAATTTATTCAACTCAAACACCAGACAATTTCGCCGGTTTCCCCGAGAAAAATGCAATAAATCACAAATTCCAACAGATTACCTGAGTTGATCAAAATCACTATCGGGAGGCACAAAAACCAAAATTGGCGGCACTCCCATCCAGTCGAGCCTCGAATTCTAACAACCCATCCCTGTTTTGCAAGCTCAAATCCAGCCTTCAACCAGTGAAACATAATCCCATCAGCTAGAATCCACCAATCCTAGTTCGGACGGTTTCGCGCTGGACCATTTTTAGGTGGCCCATTTTGCGGCTGCGGAGGGACTTGCTGATTTGGAACCTGTCCACCTGCGGGACCGTATCCGGCTGGCGGGGCCGAAAAGCCTGGATGCGGAGGCACACCAAAACCAGGACGCTGCGGCCCAGCGTTTGGATGCCCTTGATACGGCTGACCGTAACTCGGATTCACTGGCGGCTGACCTGGACGGGCCTGACCTGGACCAGCCTGACCTGGACCAGCCTGACCTGGACCAGCCTGACCGGCTCCAGGTTGTCCGTATCCGGGATTCACAGGAATTGCTTGGGCATATCCACCGTTGTTCTGGGCGGCCACAGGCCGGGCCAGTGGTGCTGCATTTGGATATCCGCCCTGTCCTGGCGGCTGGTATTCCTGTCCTGGCGGCTGGTATTCCGGTCCGGGCGGCTGGTATCCCGGTCCTGACTGAGCCTGCGGTTGCGGAGGTTGGTATGCGCCAACTTGGGGTTGGTATGCGATAGATTGAGGTTGGTAAGGGACGCCATGGCCACCGGGTTGATAACCGGGTCGCGGAGAAGGATTACCCCCGTGATTCCGATAAGGACTGGCAGGCTGATTTGCACTCCAACCACCCGGTGATGGCCCTGATGGTATCGGCCCTGATGGTGTTGACCGTCCACCGCTTCGAGGCTTACCCGTGGTTTTCCCATCCCCCGTCAGCTTCTTGATACCAAAAGCCGCACCGCCGACAGCGCTACCCAACGCCAGCAGACACAACAAAATCACCACGATGCTAACTAGCAAATTAGAACTAGAAACCCCGACTCCAGACCCAGACCCTGCTCCAGAAGCGAATGGGTTCCCATTTGCGAAGGTCTTTGTTCCATCAGCCTGTTGAACATAATGGAACTGAGCACCGCACTTTGGGCATGAAGGTGCCGCCTTAGAAACGGTCCTATTGCATTTCGAACACCGATATTCCGCGCTACTACTCAACGCGCTGCCCATATTACTCTGCGGAGGCGAGGAAAAGTTCGACGGGCCAGGGAAACTTTGCGATCCGCCCATTCCTGACGAATTCGAGAACCCAGGCGAAGGAAACCCCGGCGTCGAAGGAGACGATGTATTTGGCCGAGCAGATCGCCCCGGCACCCCATACGTTCCTGGAACTTGGGATCCTCCAGGGCGACCTGACATTCCCGGGTTAGTATTCTGCGCAAGTAGCTGCTGCGAGCTGCAAATCCCGTCAAAAATCAGGAAAGACACCAACACGATCGCGATAAAAAAATAGTCCGAAAGCCTAACGTCAAACGATGCACCAAAGCCACGCGATATCGACTGCTTTGACATGATATTGCCCAAACATGAGTTAGTCTAAAGCGGGTGATTAAATACCGCTTCAAATGGTTGAGTGTTGGCTAAATCACCAGTTTATGGTCGGGAAGACATTAATTCGGAAGATTATGACTTACAGTGTACTTCGAAGACCTAAAAGGGTATTTCGAACCACTTGGGTTAACTGAATTTTACTCTACTAACCTGCCGCTAGGCAAACAATCTAATTTTCACATGAAGTTGCCATAAATCTTGGCAATTTCATCGATACTCCACCTCATACTTTTCGACTTCCACCACGCCCGTGCGGTGTTTAAGCCAAAAGCGGACTTTCTGGATATCGGTCTTAACGCGGCCATCTGCCGCTAGTTTTGCGTTCTGCAAGCCTTCTAATTTGCTAAGAAATTCGTTCGGGTAAAACTGAAGCAGTACTTTGTCACTGGAATCATCTATGCATGCTTCGCGCAACAAGTTCCCATCCCATCGATTCCACTGAGACTTTGTGTGCGAGAAATAGAACCGCCGCTCGGACTTTCGCAGGCCGGACCAAGTCTTGACATCGCCTTGGACCCATTTCACATAGTCGACCCGCTGCCCACTTTTTCCCACCGCAGCAATTTCAACTTCCCGCGATTGAAGCAGGTCGACGTATTCCTGAAAACTAACCACTTGGAAATTCAAATCCCATCGGTTCACCTGCAATTCGTCGATCTTTAACGGGGAAACTCGCCGACGATCTAGCCCGAAATTTCCTTCACCTACACTCCAACCACTTTCACCACCGCTTTGGTTCACTCCATACTCAAAAAGATCCTTGGGAATGACAACGTCGGGCAATTGTGACCTTTGCCATTGAGCCATTAAATCATCAGAAAATTCCTGCACATCAGCTGCCGCCTCTCAACTAACCTTACTAACTTCAATGCCTGCCACCGATTTTAAAATCGGATCCCGCAACATCGTTCCATCAACTTGCTGCCAGTGATAAAGCAAAACAAGCAGCACCATTGATATCGATGCAAAAACGGTAGTGCCGGCAACTAATCCTGCGTGCACTCGTTCATAGGCAGAAACCACAGTCTGCGACCTAATAAGGGGGGCGCCTAATCCACTGACTAGATTCACTCGCGGGATGCTGCAATTTCTCTGCCAAAAATCGCGGAGTCAACTCATCTTCACTTGATCGATCATCCATTGCATATATCCTTGCCTGAAAGAATCGCCCGTGGTACACAAATTACTACACCACTTTTACTAATCAAGACAACGCGTGCTTCGTCGTTTAACGATTCTGAAAAGGTTTCACACGTTAAAGCAATCGAAACATTGCCGGCCATGCTACCATTGGCCCACCAAACAAAGCAAACTTTTTCTTTGCAGGAAAGACCACTATGAGCGAAATGTCACCCGATTCTGGCTATCCGTGTCCGTACTGCCACCGGCGGTCGCTTGAAGCAACCGCGACTGCTCCCTATATACGGGGGTTTCTCCTATTTTATTTAATCGGATCAAAGTCCTTCATTGGCTGCGTTCCTTGCGTTCGCGGCAAACTTTTTAGCGAAGCTGGAACGTCATTGGTCCTGGGCTGGTTTAGCTTGAGAGCGTTGCTGATTAACCCTTGCTTCATCACGTACAACTTAATCCGCGCCTGCTTCGTTGGCGCCGACCCAAAGGCGATCGCTAATAAATTGCGCGAACTTGGGTTACCTGACAAGCCAAGCCTTGTCGACATCAAGTCCGTGGGGGTTGCCTTGGCGGCGTCAATGATTTTGGCGGATGGCGAGGTTGAGGAAGCTGAATTGTTGGCCGCAGAAAAAGCAGGTGATGAGGTCTTCGAAGGTTTTGACGAAGCTGGCTTGCGAATGATTGTTCAACATGGAAAGGACTTACCACCAGCGGAAGACCTTGCAGCGATGCTGCGAGAAGTTTTGGATCAAGATGGAAAGACTAAGGTGATGGTTTTCCTGTCCGAAATCGCCATGGCCGATGGGACAGTGGCAAAACAGGAGCGAGAAATGCTTCAACGCGTCGCCACCAGTTTAGGCGTTGCGTCACCCATCCAATAAGTCGCCCCCATTCAACAGCACCCCATCTCTTCTTTTGCGAACGCTGGTGACAATTCAAAGTGATGTCCGACGGTCATTAGTTGGTTGCCATCCTTATCTACAATCTTCGACCCATCGGTCGGTAAGTTCTTAATCGGTTCAAATTGCGTCCAAGTCCTCTGAGGTACGACTTGCTTGTCCGCCGTTTCCAAATCAACGATAATCTTCTCATTCGGTGCTCGTGTCGGCCTAGCGCCATCGATCCCCAGCCCCACGGCTTTCTCGGTAGTGTGGCAGACCCGCAACTTCGGGCACGTTTGATCGTGGTGTGCGGCTGAGTCGGATTCATGTCAATCGCCAACTGCTTGTGATCTCCGCCTCCCACCGCAAGTAAGAGCGTTGTTGAGTTACTTTCCCAGGAATAATGGTGTCGTGAGAACTTTCGCCTCTATCCGCCGCGTGTTCGGGTTGTTGATGCATACGTCCAGCGGCAACCCAATCAAAATCCTCATTCTTGGGCTGAGCGCTAAGCGTTCTTTGTTTCAAATCCTCATCCAACATCGCCTGCACAATTTCGCGAACGGATTCCTCAGAAGCGCCGCTATCTTTTTCCACTTGGATTTTTTCCAACATCATTTCCGAATCAATCTTCTGATTCTCAGGGCATTCGTCGGCGCGGCTGTCATCAATCTTGACATGATAACCGTAGCACTGAGGCGTCCCATGGCAATCAGCGCACTCAATTTGCACAGCAGCCCAATTTGCAGCAGCCCAATTCGCTGCCGCCAAGAAGTTATCGCCCTGAACATCGACAGAGGCATGGCAGTCTTGGCAAGTCTTACCTTTTTGATAGTGCACATCTTGTTGCATCGCGATGTAATGTTTCGTGTGCAAGTTCGGTTGAGCCGAACATCAGTGAACGCCGCCAACGACGGGTTCGCATTCAATCGATCAAGTTCACCTTCCTTCCACGCGTCAGGCAAGGCATGGTGCGCGTCGACAAAAACATTGGGCTCGATTTCAGTCGACCGTTGCATGTACTTGCGATAGGCATCAGTCCCCAATCGCTTTGCGGGGTCCTTGAGATTTTCAACATCGTAATTGGCTCAAAGATGTTTATACCCGGTCAGCGAACCAAAGGCCCAACTAACTCCTTGGATCTTGCCCGCTTCAGTCATCATCAATGATCGCCACTGCACTTCCACGTGCTGCGAATGACACTGGCCACACGTGTTCTTCTTTATCCAAGAACTTCCAGGATCCACAGAAAAATCACCGCCATGAGCTTACTCTTTTTCTATCGCGTTTGGGTCACCGCCGTGACCGACGACGCAAAGAAAGCTCCATCCCCAACGATCATCACCGCGAAACCATATTTCAAACAGCCAACCCTATTCCCAAGCATAGTCCGTTTGATAACTTGACCATTGCATTGAACAAACATATTGGCGTTACTTTATATCAAATGCGAAAACCGGCGGCGGTACAAATGTATTTCGAAACGATCAGGTCGTTTCACCTAGCCAGACAACGGCGATGCTGAACTCTGAACATCAGCAATTAACGAATCAGAGAACCGACCGAATGGGTAAGATCTGTTCAATCCAGCGTATTTCAGTCTAGTGCAATTCCATGCGGTGCATCAAAAACGTGTATGGCAGCGACTGCCAATCCGTGCTTCAAGAATGCAAAGTAAGCCAAGCATAATCACGGAACTGCCGCGTGATCTGCCGCGTGATCTGCCGCGTGATCTGGGAATACAACACTAGAACGTCACTCTCAATCCAGCATCACTAACTTTGTGCTCTCGGTTATTGTTTGTCCCATAAATAAAAGAACTTGTTCACAGCGGCCGATGAATTTCTGGAGACCACAACCTTCGAAAGTCGCAACCGATCACTTAGTGCCTGGCCAAGAAAGCCCGAGGCTCGCTTTTTGTGCTGTCCGAAGACTTAGGGAAAAAGTCGCAACCGGCTTGCTACCGCACGCCTCGGATGGCCCGCGCGTACAAGACGGTCAACTCGTTGTAACTCAGCCCAAATGACTCTTGCAGTGCTTGTTCAGGCGAATTACCTTCCTTTAGACGTACGACCAGCAGTTTGAATTGCCCGCCCTGATCACGTGCTAACAACAATTCGACCAGCGAAGAAGCGGTTCCATAAAGTTCACTTTGAATTCGCTTGGTCTCCAGAAAGTCTCCCCAGCCACCTTCAGCGGTAACAAAGAGGGCGGAACTGCGTTGCCTTGATTCAATGCGATTACCGCCAACCACCGCGTTTGCAATCCAATCCGAAATCCCCTCATTCAACCACGAAGGAATCCGAGCGGTCGAAAGATAACGATGAACAAAGCCATGAGTCGTTTCGTGAACTAGCACATGCGCAAACCCACTTTCACCCTTGTAGCCTGCAAAAATCACCGTCCCATCCGACGACTGATGGCACAGGCCCTGGGAACCTTCGGCATCGGTGTTCATCAGTTCTTTTTCGAATCGCAAGTAAGTTTGCTTCTGGCCAAAAGCCATCACCACACACTTGCCGCACCACAAATTTTTCTCGGAAGACAACCCAAACGCCTGACACAGTGTGCGGTACATGGTATCCAAATAGACGATGTATCCATTCACTTCTGATGGCGGTAAATCGGTGGTGAAAATATAGAATTTAGTTTCAACGGTATGCAGATTTAGATCGGGCAACGCGGCTTTGGTCTTGGCGACAAACTTGCGATGCTTGTCCAAGAACTTAGCATGCGCCGACTCGCTTAGCGGTTCCCAATAGCGATGCCGTTGTTCGGCCAGTCGCCTAAAGACCTCTGCTTCATGCATCACTCTAGCCGCACGTTTGCCTTCATCAAAAATTAGAGACCTAGACTTGCGGTCGTAGGCAACATCTAACGGTTGATCATCCAAAAAAATCTCTTCAATTTTATTTAAGGTTAGGGTCGTCGATTTCGTCTTGTCGCGTCCCTGAACTTTCAAGGCACGCACACCGGCGTCATCCTTGCCCAGTCCAAGCAGAGTCACCGTTTGAAAAGCAACCACCGAACCGTCACGCATCTGCACGTCAACGATTTTTTGATCCAGGTTGATCAACGTTTCGGGCTGCAACGGTCTGCGATGGTCTCGTTCATCTTGGGCCAACAAATGCTGACTCTTCAAATCTTGGCCAGCCCAAAGAAGCAGGCAAAGCAGTGCGATAACGGTGCGAAAAAGCATACGATCTTCCCCTTCAAATCCAATTCATACCGCAGTCAACGCCGGCGATAGATTTCAAGAAACAAAAAAACGGTTTGTCAGGCGTACCCAACAAACCGTTGATTCTAATTCAATGCTTCAGTGCCGTCTTGAGTCAGCAAAGCCACAACACGCTCGTCCAACCCGCTAGGCACTTGCCCCAGGGCCGCTAGGCACTTGCCCCAGGGCCGCTAGGCACTTGCCCCAGGGCCGCTAGGCACTTTTGGTCTCTGGCAGGGCTGGAAACAAGCTTCGTTCGCCTCTGACAATCGATTCATCAATCACAAACTTACTGCCACGGGGCTGTTCTGGCAATTCGAACATCACGTCCAACATCGTTTTTTCGATGATCGAGCGAAGTCCGCGAGCTCCCGTTCCCTTGGAGTATGCCTGGTGAGCCACTTCTCGAAGTGCACCTTCGCTAAAGGTGATCTCGCAATTTTCCATTTGGAACAAACTCTGAAATTGCTTGACGATCGCATTCTTGGGCTCGGTCAAGACCTGGATCAACCCAGCCTCGTCCAGCGGTTTCAAGGCGGTAATCAATGGCAGACGCCCCACAAGTTCGGGGATCAAGCCGTATTCCAGAATATCATCGCTAACGACCTGAGGCATCAACGATCGGACATCATCTTCGATAAACTTGGACGTACCTTGGGTGAATCCAATGGTCCGCTTGCCCAGTCGCTTACGAATGATGTTATCAATCCCGGAGAACGTACCGCCGCAGATGAACAAGATGTTCGATGTATCAATCGGAATGTACTGCTGTTCGGGATGCTTCCGACCACCTTGCGGCGGAACGTTGGCAATGGTGCCTTCCAGCATTTTCAGCAATGACTGCTGAACACCTTCACCCGAAACATCTCGGGTGATCGACACGTTGTTACTGGTCTTGCCAATCTTGTCGATTTCGTCAATGTAAATGATACCGCGTTGGGCAGTTTCAACATCAAAGTCAGCGGCGTGAAGCAGTTTCAGCAGCAGATTTTCGACATCTTCGCCAACATATCCAGCCTCGGTCAACGTGGTCGCGTCGCCGATCGCAAAGGGAACGTTCAGCATTCGGGCAAGTGAACGGGCCAACAGAGTCTTGCCCGATCCAGTGGGACCTACTAGCAAGATGTTCGACTTATCGACTTCGACTTCCGAGCCTTCCCAGCCCAATGTCAGTCGCTTGTAATGGTTGTGAACTGCCACGCCCAGAACTCGCTTCGCTTCCTCTTGGCCAATCACGTATTGATCCAAATGGGTAACGATTTCTCGAGGCGAAGAGATCTTTTTGAACAACTGCTTCGTCGTACCACGACGACGCTGCTCCTGATCTAAAATCGACTGGCACAACTCGATGCACTCGCTACAGATATAGACATCGCTTGGTCCTTCGACCAACGGTCCTACATCGCGATAGCTTTTGCGACAGAACGAACATGATGCGTTCTTTTTGGTTGTACTGGAACGACGACCACCGATATCGTTACTTGCGGGCATTCGTACTCCTTTCAAGGCCGAATCAATGAATTCAAGCTTGGTTGTGCTGGTTTACGCGTCAAAATTTCAACAAGGTCATTTCAACGCCTGGCGAATAACATCCAAAAATTCATCGTTTTGGCGATGGGATCATGGGTGATTGGCTTGAATCGGCAATCTCCAAGTACAACTCGGAGCTAGTGTGGTCATCCTTGCCCGCATCGGTTCAAGCTTACACAATCTATCTTCAGACGATAGCAACCTCTGACTGCACCTTTCCGTCCCAAGGGTAACTTATCCCTCGATACGAAAAAGCTTAGCGAAAGCAAACATAGAACTTAATCGTTAATGTTTACCTATCATGCCGTTGATTGCTTCCCTGTCTGTTTTCATCACTTCCTACGTTGTTTGAATACGCTTTTCCGCATATTTAAACGCTTGGGCAACTTGCAACCGATCCGTTGAATAAGGCCGTGATCGATTTCAATCCTTGGACTTATCTTGCTCGGCGGTTGGCTTATTTTCATTTGCCCCAGTTACCTCGTTATTCTCGGATTTTTCAACTGTGCTGGGTTGCTCTTGCTTTAAATTTGACGTTTGCAACGCCTGGCGAATGAACACGGGTTCTAGCGGTTCAACTTCCTTGAATGTCATTCGTTTGTTCAACAGTTGCAATGACTCAACGGCCTTACGATACTCATCTTCGTCAATCGACCCCAGCTTCAAGGCTTCTCGCAATGACTCAAGGTCATCTCCAACGGTATGGTATTCCACGGGCGTCTGCATCCAGTTTTTTACCAGCAACATGAGGTAAATGCCGACCACTAAAACAGCCAACGTTCCACCGCAGTAGATGACAAAATGAATCCAGTTCATCTCGCCCAAGACGAAGGCTTGCCCCAGCAAACGTTCCTGTAGCAAAAGTCCGTCAGCCATATTTCCGCTAGAGTATTCGGTCCGTGTATACATCATTTCTCTGAATCGACAAGATGCGTAATTGTAAGGCTCACCCTTAAATTGCAGCGGCAAGGCCTTGAGAAGCCTACCAGTGCTATCGTTCTATTATCATCATCTTGAGAAATGAGGATAGCTGAGTCTTCAACTGAATCCCCTCGCGATCCATTTCCACGGTAAATACGCTTGCGACTTTAGCAAAGTTCAGGCAAATCGGCATTTTTCCGATAATTCCCCAGCCCCAAGTGCAGGCAGCCGCCAACCCCTGCCTCGCCCAGTCCCATCCAGGCACGAAAATCGCTACGCTGCCACCAGAGATTTCCATCGTTGCAATTCCAACTATTTTCGGCTCAGGCATGCCAAAAACCGCGTTTCCCAAGCATTTCCCAAGCATTTCCCAAGCATTTCCCAAGCATTTCCCAAGCATTTCCAGCGGTTTCCGGGAACCAGCCGCGATTGCGTGCAGCAGATTCGGTCCCCCCCGATGGGAATGACCCAAACAGTCGTTGCAAACACCAACTCACTAATGCGGCTAAACGGGCTCTCCGATAGATTCACAATGACGACTAAATCGGGAACCCGTGACATTTCTTGCCGGACAATTGGTGCTTGAAACTCCCTGCCATGCGGATTCGTCCGGAACCTCAAGTTCATTCGCGGCCTCATTAATACCGCTGGGACTTGGGCAGGACGCTTGGAGTCGCGCTGCAGATAAACTGCATTTGCATACAGGAACGGGATTTAAAGTCATTCCAGAAATCGAAAGTTGAGCCATTTTGTTTGCTGCGCACAGGAGTTCCGGCAGAGCCGCGATTCGAAAACTTCTCCAACCTTTGGGCTCGCCCGAAAGATGGATACGATGCTGCGCATTGCTTATCTGTTTGGCCGCGGGTCAGGCCAAGGACGGCATGTGCTACGGTTGGCAACAAATCCAGCAACCATCGACCGATCGGGAAGTCGATCAACGGCGCGAGCCAGTCCGATTAGAACTTCCCAAACCGATCGTGACTTCACAAACCCAATTCGAAGTCCCTTTCAACACCGACGACACGACGGGACGATTGATCGAAGTCCAACTTTATGTCTCAACGGATTTGGGCAAGTCGTGGAACCTGTACGCCCGCCAATCACCTTTGGTTAAGCGAATTCCATTTCAATCTGTCGGTGATGGCGACTACCTATTTGCCTTAAAGACTTTGGATCGAGACGGGCAGTTGTTGCCCACGGGGCCTCCAATGCCGACGTTACGCATCGCAATTGACACCCAGAAGCCCGAATTGCAAATGCGAATCGATCCCGATAAGTCCGGACGAATTGCAGCGACTTGGCGAGCCGAAGATTTCAACTTAGATGTAGAAAGCATCACCCTAAGCTATCGTGTCGCGGCCCCCAATGAACCTGCGACTTGGCACCCGATCCCAACGGGCAGTTCCAATGATCAAAAACAGCAGGCCGAACCTGGACTGTTTCAAGATCGCATTGTGTGGTGGCCAAACACGCAAGCCGATGCGATCGTCGTGAAGTTAGAAGTCAAAGATCGCGCAGGCAATCTGTCCACCGTCTTTCAACCCGTCGGCCTGAGTGCGTTACGCCCAGCCAATCCGATGTTCAACGTGGGGCACCCACTGGGTAACACATTAACCCCGCCCAAGCCAAATCAATTGGCCAGCGATGGACCCAATTCAGGTGAGGCCAACGCGAGTTCGCTAGTCAAAGAAACAAACGCCAACAATCCGCCCGCCAATGTATCCGTCAATTGGCCAGTGGACCCACTACGCGAGGGAATCGCGTCGAACTTGCCCAGTCGCTTCAAGAGCCTCGAAGCAGGCCTGGCATTCGATTTGCAGCAACCGACAAGCGACGCCGATCCGAGGCAATCTCACACGGATCCTTTTGGTGCAATGATGGATCCAACCAAACCGTCTGGCGCGGCGAATGCTGGGAACATGTCGGTCACCGTTGGCAGCACACTTGCACCCAACAACCAAAGTTCAGCCGACCAAGATCAACGTTCGCATTTTATTCCTGAATCCACATTGGCGAAGCAAAAACAGGCGTTCCCGTCGCTGGGCACCACTTCAACCGATGCACCCAACTTTGGTAGTAACCCGCAAGGCTTCCAGTCAATGTCGTCGCGATCGACTTCACCAAGCGGGGTCCCTGCGACGTTGACATCGGCACACCCACTTGCTTCGGGCTCCGGGAATCAAGAGACCGTCAGTAGCCTGGGTGGTCTAACACCCTCGGGAAATTCAACGGGTGGACTTCCGGTATCAAACGCAACTCAAGTCAAACCGGCAGCACCCAACCCTGAAGACGCAAGCCAGTTTGCGCCTGGCACCTATTTCTTAGTGAATCAAAAACGGTTTCGCCTTCGCTATCAAGTGGACGGACTGCAGCCTAGTCAAATTGGGTCGGTCGCCATTTTTGGCTCCACCGATCAGGGACAATCTTGGAGACTTTGGACTTCGGATCTAGATAAAGTCAGTCCTGTAGAAATCCAAGTCAACGACGAAGGACGATATTCGTTCCGAGTGGTTGTGACCAGCGTCGGCGGTATCACATCGGACATTCCACGTGCCGGAACCCAGCCTGAACTTACCGTTGACGTGGACCTAACCGCTCCGGTTCCCAAAATTGTTGCCGCACCTTATGGACGCGACCCAAGCCAAGCAAGTTTGCAAATTCAATGGGAATGTGACGCTACCGATCTGGGTGAACAGCCCGTCGCAATTGCGTTCAGTGCGTCTGCTAGTGGGCCTTGGACAACGATCACCACGGCCACGCAAAACAGTGGACAATTCCAATGGGATTTGCAACCCAATCTGCCAAAACAAGTTTACTTGCGAATGGCGATCCGTGATTTGGCGGGCAATAAAGGCTTCCACCAACTGGATCGTCCAATCAACATCGCTCATCTAATTCCCCGCGGTCGTATCCTTGGTCTGGAGAAGTAGATCTCACTGCTGACCCAAAAGCCTGATGCCGATCGGCCGTTTCCGCGGGTGAACTTAATCGCGACGCTTTTGAATCTTGAGTACACGGTTTGCTTGCGGTTGCACGTTCTTCTCAGACTCTGCCGTAACGGGCTTTCGCGTACAGGTTCTGCGGTCCGGCATGGCGGAAACGCTTTAATGCACGTTCCTGCAATTGAAATCGCCCTCTCTTTTGAATTCGCCTTTTGGTTACAATGCTGCCATGGGGGCATTGGCTAATCCGCCTGATGGGTGCTACAAGGGTTCCCCCTAGCTTTTAGATGTTTGGATGATCGCATAGGATTGACAGAAAATTCGCCCCACCATTGCAGTTTTGTTCCATGACCACCGGTACACTACACACCCTCGACTTGATCTTTGGCGCGGAAAGCGTGACAGAGGTCCCATCCACTGTTGTCTTATTCGGCGACGATGGCTTCTTGTTTGATCAAGCCAAACAGATTTTGCTGCATTCGATTCTAGGTACTGTGGACGAAGATTCTCCAATTCGTACGTTCGGCGGCAAGGACATAGAATGGCGAGACCTTAATGACGAACTCTCCACAGGTTCCTTATTTTCGATGGGAAAGCCGCAGCCGGTCATCATCAGCGAGGCAGCGACTTTCATAACGAAGAATCGCACACAACTAGAAGACTGGACTCAACACCCAGGTTCGGCTAGTACTCTGATTCTTCTGACCGACACTTGGGCCGCGAACACCAAGTTGTACAAGTTGGTCGACAAACACGGGTTACAAATCTCATGCGGCACCCCCACTGTCGCCAAGAGTAAATCAAAGTCGCCGGACACCAAACGGATCCTACAATGGATGACAACTTGGGCGAAAACGCGGCACCAAATCAAGTTGCCCAGCGACGTTGCCACCTTTTTGTTGGACATCAGTCAATCTGACTTTGGGATGATCGATACCAGTTTGGCGAAGCTGAGCCTGCTGTTAGAAAAAGGGGCAACGGTCACAATTCAAGACATTAAATCACACGTGGGAGGCTGGAAAGCCGAATCCGTCTGGAATGCAGTGGACGCGGCGTTGGAAGGCGCGAGCGCCGATGCACTGGCCTGTTTGCATCCCATTTTCCATGCTGGCGAACATCCCTTAAGCGTGATGGGACAATTGTCTTGGAGCTTGCGACGGTATGCCATTGCGTATGATCACTACAACGCTGCCAGACGACTAGGGCGGGGCAGGGCGGACATCATGGATTCGTTAAAGGCGGCTGGCTTTCGCCCGTGGCAAGGCGAAATTGACAAGGCAGCCGCTCGGCTTCGTCGACTTGGACGCAGACGATTGGATGTGATTCATCGCTGGCTACTGGATGTTGACCTGGCTTTGAAAGGAACGCACTCGCGAGAAGACCTGGGGCGGCAACTCATCGAACGCCTGATGGTCAGTTTGGCGGAAGCCAACTAGCCGCATAACAGATTGTCGCATTTCGCAGGTCTTCCCGCGACTGGATCTCAGTCTGCCTTCTTCAAACCACTCAACTTTCCTAATAACCAATCGCCCAATCTGGCTGAAATCGCATAGGCCAAAAACAAGAGCCGAGACTTCCACGGCACAATCAATTCTCGCTCCTGACGCTGGATCGCGGTAACAATTCGATCCGCCAACCACTTGGGATCGATCGCTTTGACCGGAGCACCCGCACCCGGGCGGTTTGCCGCCGCATCCAATCCTGCCGCCTGGTCTTGGTAGCGAACCTCCGCATCGTCGCGGGCAATGGGGCCTGGGCATACCAGCAGACAATGAACTTGCCCACGCATTTCAATTCGCAGACCTGTTGAAAAACTGGCCAAAGCGCTTTTCGAAGCGGCATAAGGCGCAACCCAAGGCCAAGCCGTTTTCGATACCAATGACCCAATATTGACCACCGTTCCTTGGGATTGGATCAACCAGGGCAAGGCCTGCAACGTGCAACGCACCGCAGTGAAATAATTCACTTGCATCATCTGAGCATAAAGCGATAAAGCCGAACCCTGAATCGCAGTTCGACAACTTTGTCCGACCACGTTGACCAAAACATCCAGTCGACCGTCGATTTGAATTTGCTGCTCAAAACCAGCCTGAACCGCTGAATCGAGCGTCACATCCAAGGAACGAATCCCCACATTTCCTGAAGCCACAGCTGCTTGGCCCGTACTGATTTGCTTGGCCGCCGCTGCCAACTTCTCTTCATCCCGCCCGAAAATCACAACTTGATAGTTTCGTTCCAACAGGGATTGAGCAATTGAAAGCCCCAAGCCTGAAGATCCGCCTATCACCCATGCAACTTTCCGCTTTTCATCCATTGGGTCGCTAACCAAGTTCAAACTCCCGCAAACAATCTATCGCCTAAGCTTCGTCGAATGACGACGCGATCCACCGAACCTAAATCCATGCTTTGCTAGCAGTGAAAGTCTACTTTGTTCCCCAATTTTGCGTAACCAGTAAGTTCAAGCTGCAGTCACCACAGCGCACTGCCGAAAGCAATGATAAGGCTAGGGAGTTTAGTAAAACTTTGCGGCCAAATTCCCCCGGAACACGCTAAATAAAGGAACATGACGTGAATCGCTTTGTAACCACAACCAAACGTCATAGCTGGCTATTTCAGTCGTTTTGCTTTCAATTTCTCGGCTTGGCGATGCTTACTAGCCTAATCGTATCAAACATTGGGTGTGCCAACTCTTTATTGACAAAGACGCATCCGACGGCGGTATCGGCACTGGGAGCAGACGCAACTGGCTTAGAAGCCTCAGAAGCCAAGTTCTATACGGTCGAAATCCATAACGGTTGGGGGAAACCCAAGACGGTGAAACAATCTTTTGTGCGACCCATTCCGCTACAAAAAGCCCTGGAAGAAGCCGGTGCCATCAATCGCTTTGGAAGCATTGACGTTACGGTCGTCCGAGTGGTCAGTGAAACAGGTAAACTCCTTCGCATGAAGGCAGACTTCGATCCCAACAAGGACACAATCGTCACACACCATAACTATGACGTGCTGCCTAATGATCACATCATTGTAAAAACAAATAACGATTCACCTTTAGATGGCTTCACAGCCCCGCTGAACAGTTTGACCGGCGGCTAAAGGCAGAGGCCTTATGAATTGAATTCAATTGCGGTACAAACGCTGGGCAACCCAATTCGGGATGCCCAGCGTTCTTTTATTTACCTTCCACGAATTATCTTAGTCCCTTGAAAAACGCGCTTCCAATTCGAACCATCGTCGACCCGGCTTCAATCGCCAAAGCCATATCGTCGCTCATGCCCATCGACAATTGTGAAAAACGCGAGCGATCATTCTCTGGCAACCGCTGGCCAATCAGAAGTAATGACAACGCTAAATTCTGAAATTGCCTCTTGGTTTGCTCTGGGGTACTTTCCAGTCCACCCATGCCCATCAAACCACACAAACGGATTCGTTCTAGTCCGGACGCCACATCTACAATCGACTCAAAATCCGCCTCTACCAAACCGTGTTTGTTGGCGTCACCGCTGATATTGATTTCCAATAATACATTCACGTCCAGATTCGCATTGGCGGCGTGATGTTCCAACTTTTCAAGCAATTCAATCCGATCAAGGGAATGGATCATTTCCACTTGCCCCACGACTTTCTTGATCTTATTGGATTGCAATTGCCCAATCAAATGCCACTCAACCCTAGGACCATCCTGCCAATCCAGCTTCTTTTCCAGCAGCAACTGTGGACGGTTCTCTCCCAGAATCACGGGATGCGACTGGCCTACCAGTTCCCCTAAGACTTCGGCCAACAACCGACTGATCGCGGTGTCCACGTACTTGGTGACCGCGATCACTTTCACGTCTTCTGGCTGCCTACCGCAACTGGCACAACAATCCGCAACCGAATCAAAGACTCGCTTTGCGTTGTCCAGTAAAATCTGTCGCGTTGCGTCCATTTTCGCCTTCTTTCGCCTTCCATTACTCTGGGTTACAGACGATCGCTTGCCGCAGAAAACTGCATCACGCCTTGCACGCCTTGCACGCCTTGCACGCCTTGCCCCACACTGTCACCTATTCACCTTCATCAGGGGCATTAATTTTTAACAGGTCAGCACAGTTTCCATCCGCGTTAAAATGCCCAAGATAAAAATCACAAAAGTGGTTTTGTCCCATAAACGTCCGCCCCACAATGGGCGCAATGGAACGATAGATCAGGAACTGCATCCGATCCAATTGAACGCGGAATCCAACGGCCTTGTCAATCGTTACCGGTTCCAAATTTTCGCCAACGGTCAACTGCCGCCATGTCACTGGTTGCCGACTGCGACGATGGTCCAAATCGATAAGTAGCCCCTGAAACAAACCCGACGCCGGCACTGTATACTTGGTCAGCACCTGAGAATTTTCAGTAGCCAGGCTTCCTCGCGAAAACTCGACTCGCCATTCAGGCAAAGTTATCGGCAAGACGTTCAAACGATGCTTGCCACTTAGCAAATGGCCTTCGTTCGTTTCTTTCTCTGGATGAAAAGTCACGTCCGCTGCCATTGGCAACTTCCAATGATGTTCAATCTTGTGCTGGTTTGCCGATGCTTTATCGTTCAATGTCACACTGTCACTAATGAAACAAAAGCGATAATCGCGAGACACCAAAAACTGCCTTTGAATCGCGCCCAGTCCACCCTCCAGTTCATTCTGAATCTCAAGATAGACGACCTCGTTGTCCGAAAACCAACATAATTGTGACCAAGTACTGTCCAACTGGACCGACTTCCCATCGACCAGAACCTCTGTCTCCAAGGCACCGCCCAACCAACTGCGGCCATTCTCCAATTCGATCTGAACGTCCCTGCCGCCGAAATCTACGGCCAGCTTGTCACTCTTGTTTTTCCATTTGCTGCGCAGAATCGCAACTTTACTCCATTCGGATTCATCCGCAGGATCTGCCAAACGATCTTCTTTGATCTGGTCATACTTATGACTCTTGGAACTGACCGGCAGGGCAGGGCAACACAACTTCGCTGCCTGCCAATCGTCGTTGTCTGCGGCTAGTTGCAGCATCTGGTCAACCATCGCCCCATCTTCCGGACTGGTCTGCTGCTTGCTCAAGAGTTGCGAACCGTCCTTGCGCATCAAACGCAATACTTGTCCAATCGCCCAGTTGAAATGGTCTTCGGAATCACCTTCAAGTGCCGAGCGTTCCATGTACCGAGCCAACTTAGAACAGCGAGTCCACGAACCCATTACCGCTGTGAATTCGTTTGTAAACCAATGGGTCGGCATCCCGTTGCCATCAGCCACTTGATCTAAAATCACTTTCCAGTCATCAATGGACTTTGCCCACAACAAATTGACAACCGCAAGCTCCGGAAACTGCAAGTTCAAAGTGATCGGCAATTCGACGGACAACAAAGTGGCTGCCAACACCGACTGCTTTAAATCAACCGTGGCATGCGTTAGACGAATAAGCGTCGACAATAAATCATCAAAAACCACTTGCGTCCCCTCGACAGCGGCCAAGGGCATCAGCCAAACCACCGCGATCGCTTCGCACGCAATGCAAGTAAGATCTTCAACGCAATCAGATTTATCCGCCGTAGCTTCCATCGCAAACGACAGTCGTTGTTCCACATCCGCAGACCAATCCTGCAGTGCATCCAACAACGTGGTGGCTGCCTTCGCTTTCAATGGAGAGTCAACCGCGATCGCGTCCAACTGTTTTAGCCAAGCCAGCATTCGCGGTTTGGAAGCGGGCTGAGTATTCTTAAAATCGAGCGTCCGAGTCCAACTTAAGGGATGGCGTTTGCACTGGGGCCAAACTGATCGCCAATGACAAAGTGGGATTCGAGTCGCCAAGCTTTGAGCATAAGCTGACCAATCTTCGGGCATAAAATTCTGCTTAATAATGTGCGCCCAGTGCTTCAACTTCTCCGGTCCGGCAGCAACCTTCTTCGACGGGCGAGCCAACACGGCCACCGATGGCATTGCTGCATCGCCCCTAGCCGCGGCAGCCGTTTCAAGTTTATTCAACCGGCTATCCATTGACCCAGAACTGCCGGATTTTGCACTACCCGATTTTACACTACCCGATTTTACACTACCCGATTTTACACTACCCGATTTTACACCGCCGGATTTTGCACTACCCGATGTGGAACGGCTGGATTTGGAACCATTTGCCTTGGTCTTGTTTGAATCTTTTTTGATTTCGGTCTTCTTGGTTGGCATCGCTGCAAAGCATTCCAATGAAAAATTACGGAGGAAGATCACAACCACAACAGTCGCTAATCGGTGCCCCTATCTTATACCTCAAGCCAGACTCCCGAAATTCCCCATCTTTCGCCCGGCAACCGCCTAAGCGAACCGGCGGCGACAAATATACCAGCAAGCAGCGCAAGCAAGTGGATCTTGCCTTCCTTGGCTTGGTGCTTGGTGTGCTTGGTGTGCTTGGTGTGCTTGGTGTGCTTGGTGTGCGGTAAGTCTTCTCTGCCGCTCGCCTGAGAACCTCAGACGCAATACGACACCTGGCGCTGTTAAACAAGCGACTGATTCTTACCCAAACTCGATTTTTCAGGGCTTTTGACAAGCAAATTTTGGGCTTTGCTATCAAGAATCTCATCTTCGGAAGATTCTAGGGCAGAAAGCGAGCGAACTTTCGCTAGGACTACAGCGGGCAATCTTTTTAACCGAAATCAACAAAGCAGGTTGCTAACCAATTGGATTCCCGCTACTGCATTGCAGTAAATTGTTCAATCCAAAATCGCAACCTGCAAAGGTCACTTAAAGCCAAGGAACCACGCTAATGACAAGAACTATCCTTCTAGTAGATGCGGTTTTGGCAACTAAGTCTCAATTGGCAGGCTTGCTTGAGCACTCGGATATCCAAATCCAAGTCGCCACCGATGCGCAACAAGCAATCGCGTTGACTGCCCAAGCCTATCGAATCGACCAACCCTTTAGTTTGATCATGGTCGACTTGAATCTGCCAGGTTTGTCACAAGCGGACTTTGTCCGAAGTCTAAGATTCGCCGGCCACTACGCTCCGATCCTGGCGATCGTCAATGATTCCAGTAATAACGAAACCAATGTTGAAAATCCGTTTCAAACGAATGACTGCGACGCAATCATTCAACGTCCACTTACGCAAAAACGCACGTTATGCCAAATCCATGATCTGATGGACTTACTGGCAATTTGACTGCGATTAAGTGAGTTTACGAGTCTCCAAATAAAAAAAGGACGCTGAACTAATCAGCGTCCTTTTTTCGTAAGAACACGTGCTAAATTTAATCCCCAGGCTGAATCGAAACTAAGTCTCCGAATCTAGGGAATCCACCGTGCGACCAATCATCATGACAATGACAACCAACGCCACAGTTCCCGTCGGCATGCAAATCCACCAAGGAATCCCAAAGCCAACAGGAATGGTACCAAAGACAATCGTCACAAAGCCAACCGTTAACGCATAAGGCATTTGAGTCCAAACATGAGCCAAGTGATCACAACCACTTGCCTGCGAACTTAGCACGGTGGTGTCAGAAATCGGACTGCAGTGATCTCCGAAAACCGCCCCCGCCAACACGCTACCGATGGTCGCCAAGAATATAGGTGCCATGCCATCAACAGGAGTGTTTTCCATTCCCATTAGACTGCCCGCCAATGGGATCGCCAACGGCATAATAATACCCATGGTTCCCCAACTGGTTCCCGTTGCAAATGCGGTAAACCCGGCTAATACGAAAATAATCGTCGGCAACCATGGCAGGATAGGAGACGCTTGCCCCACCGCAGTCGCATCAGCGTCGGCTTGCCGAGTCAACAAACTGCTGAGGTATTTGCCGGTATGCAATCGATGGCGAAAGTCACTGTAAGGAAATTCCATTCCATTTTCGACAGGCTTCCACACGTTTTCCATACTTGGATCAGCAGGCGGTCGAGTCTGTCCGCCACCACCACCACCACCACCACCAGCGGGAGGTCCACCAGCGCCAGCGGGAGGTCCACCAGCAGGAGCCCCACCACCTTGAGGTCCACCACCTTGAGGTCCACCAGCGGGAGGTCCACCGCCGGTCGGTGGTCCACCCACTGCAGGGGAATTCGCATTTTCAGGCGATGGCTGCGAGGCCCCAACTTCGGCTTGTTGTTTGGGCCTAGGAGGAGCATCTGCTTCTGGGACCGGCACTTGAGCTTTACTTTGGGCAGTCTCTGGCTCTGGCTCTGGCTCTGGCTCTACGGGAACCACCACCTTGGGCGGCAGTTTTGCCGGCTTGATCACTGCATCCCAATTGATTTGCCGACCATTTTTCTCAGCATATCGGTTATAGAATAAACTGCCTGCACTTAGCTCTTCCACTCGATCAGCCATCGTTCGCATAAACAACTCTGGGTCGTCTACACTTCCAATGACCGTCTCAATCACGACACTATCTTCTATGTTGTGCAAGCGTAAAGTTTCCTGAACCCGTTCAACCGTATTCCAATCATCAAATTTTTTCGTCAAATCAATGCCTGCAATGGCGATCGCAATATGGTTTGCCTTATCCAATTGGGCCTGATAAGGAACCGTTGGCTTGTTCCCGGTCATCGCTGACAAGGCCGACGCCAACCATAGCACCATCAGTGCTGGCACCATGTGGGCCGCTCCATTTCCAGCAGCACGCGCCAGGGCAACACTTGGCACAATTCGTTGAAAACTTAACCAAGCCGTTGTAAAGAAAAATCCTACAGCCGATCCCCAAACCAACGATCCGTAGGCGTCAGCGTTCCCAAAAACGTCACTCAACCAACGCCAAGTTGCCACGCTTTCTTCTTTGGGGCCGACGCTTACCATACCCGACTGATACATAAAACCTAAAATCGCCACCACGGTAACCGCGATCGGCATGATCGCATTCATGCTACGGGCTTTCGTTTGGCTTGGGGGTAATGTCGGATCGTTTGCCACCGCAATGGCTTCAACCATTTGGTCAGACATTGAATCCGCTTGAACACCCATATGGTCCCAGTCCATATTTTGTGGCACCAAGAACTCGCCCGAACCTTCTTTAATTTCATCGGCGTCGAAGGCTCGTTTTTCCGCCCGCAACATCGGACCAAAGTCACGACGAGTGATCGCAGTCAAAACCACAAAGAACAAAGCCCATACCACGTAAAATCGGTAGGGAATGCTATTCAAAAAGATGGAAAACGCACTCACGGATTCCCCGGCCCCAGTCGATTCGGCCAAGGTTATTTTCCCGAGGCCGTCGTTGATATAATCCAGTTCACCTGCGATCCAAGTCGAAATCAACGCCAAACCTGCGACCGGTGCTGCGGTGGAATCTACGATATAAGCAAGTTTTTCACGCGAAATTTTTAATCGATCATATAATGATCGAAAGGTCGTCCCCAACAACACTGTGTTCGCATAATCATCGAAGAACACCAACATGCCGCTAAACCAAGTGACAAGCTGAGCCTTCCGCCGTGTATTCGTAAACGGGCTTAACAGACGCAACAGACCTCGCATGCCCGCGGCTCGATTGACCATCCCAACGATCGCACCCATCAAACAAGTAAACAGAAAGACCGCCACTTTATTTGGGTCGATCAAGGTTGGCCACAAATGATCGTTCCAGGCGTCAAAGACACCCCCTGCAATTGGATTCCAAATGTCTCTCAGAGATGTCATCACATCCGAGGGTATCAAAAAGAAATCGGGAACCGGCCCAGTAATCACAGCCGAGGCGTAAAATCGCAAAATCATTGCGCCAGCAAAAATCGCTAGGAACAGACTTAGCAAAATTCGCCTCGTCAATATTGCCAACACAATGGCAACCAAGGGTGGCGCCAGAGACAACAGTCCGTAGGGATGTTGTTCCAAGTCTAGAAACGGAATCACTTGGACTTGGAAGCGGTCGTTTGGAGTCATGATTTGCCCCAAACTAAATAGCAGATAATCCATCTTGGATCTCGCACCTTCAAAATTATTGAAAACCACGCATTCAACCGATTCACTTTTGTCGCAAATCGCTTGCCCAACACCTACGAAGTTCAATTTGCCCAAGTTAAACCCGGGACGACCAATTGAACTCGAAGACAGGCTAGAATTAATCTAACCTTCACTTGGTGAGGCTAAGTTTAAACCGAATCCGTGAGGATTGCGACCAAGTATGGTTGTTTAATTTTTTTGAGGCAAAATCGAGCACTGACTGGCGATTAAGCCAGAATCTTGTCAAAAAAGGCCCTTGAATCCTTGGGCTAAAACAGAAATTCCCGGTTCAGGCGGGCGCTCACACCGGCAATGGCTTCTGGCAGTAGGTCGCAAAGCAAGGTGGAGTGAAGGCGTTTAAAGTCGTCGCCGAATCCCCCCAACCATCCTCGAAGAAGTCAATCATCACGAAGCCGGCGCGAAGTTGGCCGCCTACTAACGCATCCCATGTGTGCGAAAACTCAAGGGTTTCACCGTCTTGCACACGTTTGGCCAGAACCTCGGGTTGCAGATCTTTTTGCGATGAGAATGGCAAGGAAAACTTCACTTCCAACCGCCCCTGATTGTCTGCGTCTTCATCAAAAATATAAAGCTCCGGCTTCACAAAGCCCGCCAGGAACCGTCCGCCAGGCTTGAGCACGCGAAACGCTTCATTCCAAATCGGCTGCACCTCAGGAACAAAACTGACCGAACAGGGATTGATCACAAGGTCGAAAGTCTGGTCGGCAAATACTTCTAGATTGGCCATGTCGCCCAAGATCGTGGTCACACTTAATTGCTCGCGATGTGCAACTTCATTGTCCAAAGCCAATTGCTTGGAACTGTTGTCCAAGCAAGTAACATGCGCACCGGCCGCAGCCAAAATCGGCGCCTGTTGACCGCCGCCACCCGCCAGCAACAACACTTGGCGATTGACGATTTCGCCCAGCCAAGACTTGGGCACACACTTGGTCGGAGTCAATACGATTTCGACTTCGCCGTTTCGTGCCTTGGCAATCGTATCCGCGGCAGCCGGTTGTGACCACTGGCAACCGCTGCTGGCCTGCCGGTCCCAGGCATTACGATTATGCAGCAATATTTGCTCACTCGGCGATGTTTGCTCACTCGGCGATGTTTGCTTGTGCAGCAATGGCGGGGCTTCAACCATCGAATCTTCCGGCTTAGGCGAACCAGCATCTTGCGGGTCAGTCATTGCAATTTCGTTTTCAAATTTAGTCAAACAAGGATGTCGTTAAAATCTGATCCTAAATTGCTGCGGAAAGGACAATCGATTGACCACACCGATCTTTTAAGCCCGCGGTTTATCGCACCACACATTCAAATTCAATGACCCCACCGTCGGTCACATTCAATGGCTTTTCAATATCCCACCGCAGCAAGGTCGAACCTCGCTCGTTACTTTTGGTGTAGAATTCGCACTTCACATCACAAATTGCGCTGCCTGGCACAAATTCTAATCGATCTGACAAATTGTCCATCAAGGTGACGTTGCCAATTCTTTGGTCGCCAACGTTATCGAATCTCAACGTGAACTGAATGCGTTCACCTGGCTGGGCTGCGTCTTTGGAAGCAACTTTTACGATCCGCAGCTTAGGTCGATCCAATGGAGAATGAGTTTCTACAACTTCGTCTGCCGAATCAACGTTGTAGACAACATCAACGGATTGGAAGTTCGCAATCGCATTGACGCCTTCCGTTCCACCCCAAGTTGCCGCCGCCACTCGCCCTTTAGCCAGCATCGCTTTTTGGCTCCCGTCCATGGACGCGTACTTGATCACGGCAAGGTTTTCAAACGCCGTGATTCTACCGGTCGTGTTGACCACACCCACTTTACCATTGGACCAAACAGCTGTGGTTTGTTGCTTCACCGCTCCGGCACTGGCGGTGTCCCGAGCCAATCGGGCTTGTTCAAACTGGGCGGTTGTCGAACCCACAACTTTCGATCCTTCCACCCGGGCCATTTGAGTCCGACCGGCGGTAAGGGTCGGAATTTCAGTTGCACTGGCGACGACATTGGTTCGTTGACGAACCGCACTGAAGCGCGGCGAATAGATGGCGACTCGATTACTCGGAGCCACCAGGCGTTCACCGTTTAGCGTATCAAAATGCCCAACGGTATCCTCGGGTTCAACGCCGCTGACTTCCCAATTCTGACCCAAACCAACCCGAGCTTTAACGGCGCGGTCGCCACCGTCAAAGATATGCTCCATATTCCACAAGTCTCCCTCACCCGAGGTCGGCCTAATCAACTGGGGCACATAGCTAGGGTCCTGATCGGCATAACGTTGGTTCATATTGAACACCCGAGCCGGCTTGCCCATATTCTTATTAGTTGCCAACATAATTGCGGGTGCCCCATCCAACATCATTTCTCGACTGTGTTGAATTGGGACCCTGGATCCCATCCGCACAATGACCATCGGCCGCCCCATCATTTGGGCGCTGTTCAAGACGTTGGCGTTGGCAGCGACATCAAAATAAGGCTGGGCCTTGCCGTCATGCTTTTGGATCGTGGACGCCTGCGGGTCTTCCAAATAGACGACCTTAACCACGTAACTGCCTTCCAAGGCGGCTTGGAAATCGTCCGTATTTAACTCCACGACGACGGGAAATTGTTCAGCCATGCCATTTGGCGGATACAACCGGTGCACGACCTCAATCGATGGATACAATTCCGAACCAGGGTAACCGGGTACGTTTGTAAGTTTCAAGCGGTACGTACTGCCGATTAACATGCCTGCCACCAAATGATCGGTGGGCTCAGAAAATTCATTCTGATCAAGGACGGCAACTTGGACGCCGTCCCTAAGCCGCACTTCAATCGGCTGGTAATATCCCAATCCATTTGGGATTCGATAAGCTTGTAAGCGTCCCACTGCCCCAGGTGGTTGGTCAGCCGGGGAAAACCCTTGGGCCGATTGCCCAACCGCCGAAGACAACGGCCCCAGCATGGCAAAAATCAAGCAGCAGATTCCTACTACGGAAACTTGCTTACCCTGGGATGCTTCACGTTGGGCTTGCCATGCGTGCATTCGGCTCATGATCGTATTCCTTGTCGGCGGCGAATCAATTGGGCTTGCACCCACTGTCATTGAATCGAACGGCCAAACGGGTTTTGAATTCAACGTCGTTAACGGTCAATCGGGGCAGGTCCCGGGCGAACGCGTCCAAGTTTTGGAACCTAAACTGCGAAAGCAAGTGCGATTATTTCACACCCGACACCAACGATAACTGACGTTCAGCCGTCGAACCGGCGACCAAACGTGAACTATCATTCTTGGACCCATTTGCAACGGCTGCGTTTCGAAATAAGAAAACAACCGCGACCCGCTCAATCAAATTGGGCATCATCGCGGTTGCTTGTTTCCTTCGTTTGATGGCTCAGCGTTTCAGCTTATTGGCCGCCATCGTCTCCGACGCATCCGCCAATTCCACCACCTGGCAGGACTCCATACAGCATATCTGCGGGAGGCTGTTGGTTCATGTGCGTGGGGCGTATCGTCTCTTCGCGAATCATGACCTTGTTGGCAGGTCGTGGGTAACTGAGTCCTGGGTTTTGTTGAACGTGAATGTTCATCGAAGCCGTTGGATCAGGAATATGAGTCGCGGTGTGGTTGTACATCATGTGACGTTGCAACCCGGCGGGTCCACCTAATGGAATGTGCGGTGGGCCAGGAAGACCGATCGGAGTTCCTACGCTTGGCATGCCGTAGTTAGGTCCGGTGATACCCGAAATGTACTGACCTGATGGAGGTCCAAAACCAGGTCCACCCATTCCAGCCGCTCCTTGATTAAAGGAGATCGGGGCGGTTTCCATAGTGCCAGGCGCTTCCATATCTTTGTTACCCATTCGCAGAATTGCCAAGATGGCTCCGCGGCGATCGGCTTCTTCGATCGGATTGACACCAGGATCAAGTCGAGTGCTAACCAAAGTTTCGATACCACCAATGGCCAATTCTGCATAACCTGGATCTGGGATGTAGATCACTTTGGTTACGTAGTTACCAGCGGTCGCTTGGTCAAAATCTTCTTCGGTGAATTGGACTGGAATTGACGTGTGAGCCAAGTAACCAGTACTTCGAGGTGAAGAAGTCGCAACTTCCATCGTTGGATAGAAGGTCTCGCCTTCTCGGCCTTGGATGTTGCTGATCTTCAAGCGATAAATACCGCCAGGTACGAAGTTTTGTTTTCCAGGTACAACAAGCGGTGAGCTGTCATACTGACCCTGCCCCGTGGCATCCCAGCGAATTTGCATCGCTTCTGGACGGCCAAATTCTACTTGGACGGCTTCTTGCGAAGCTCCGCCCATGGGACCCATCGGTCCCATCATCGGTCCAGGTCCCATCTGCCCCATCGGGCCAGGTCCCATTTGACCCATACCCATTTGACCCATTGGTCCAGGTCCCATCGGTCCCATTGGACCGTTGTAACCCACGGGAGCCACTCCGCCACCCATTGGAGCCATAACACCAGGGCCAGGACCACCGACCCCCGGTCCTGGTTCCATCAGCATTTGAGCGGGCGGCAGGTTGTGAGCTGTGGGTGCTCCGGTACGAGCCATTGGAGCGTGACAGCCAGTTGCGGCAATCGTCAGCGCCGCAAAAAGGATTCCAAAGCTAAAGCGAACTTGCATTATCTTCCCCCTACGCAATCGAATTGATTGATGCCTCGCCAGACATCAGGCCGCATCATCAGGGTCGGTTCAAATTGTTTCTAAACGGAATAACGAGCTTTCCAAAACACTTTGTTTCAAAACGCTCAAAACACTGCCAGCTTTGACTCGGCTGACATCGACTCGTCGGTACGCCCCCTCCATGAATCACGTACAAACGAAATCTGTTTTTAAGTACCCGAACCATCCGTGGTTCAAAATTGCATCCGTACAGGTACTTTCACCAAAACAACCGTGGGACCACTAGGATCGATGCTGACCCTTCACGTTCACCATGTGCTAAGGACGGTTGACTTCCGATCAAACACATCGTGTGTTCGCCAGAAATAAACGTTCGATCCCTAACCGATGGCGACTTCAAATCCTTAAATGATCATGGTGCTAGGATCATGTTGCGGTGATCGCGACACGGCGACTAATCCGGGCTTCAACCAATTTGGCTGAGTGTCAGGAGATCAGACTTTTCACCAGTCCGTTCCCTATCCCTCAAAGTTGCCATTCCGATTCGATCACCAACGGGTTAGGATTCATTTCACAAATTTCGCATCTTGCAATTTTCGTAATTTGAACACCCAACGGATTTGAAACGTAATCGTTTCACTCGCGGCGTTTGTCAGGCCGGTTACATTGGTTGTTTGTATTGTTCGGCCTAATGCTAGTCGTTTCTTTGGTAAAATCCGTACAACCTGCTATGATCGCTAAAAACAGAACCCAGCTAGCAAATTTCATTGCAATAGCAATTCTGAAAATTGGCAGCGTTTGGGGCAAGCGAATTCTATTTCAGGCGACCGCTCAGAAGACTTCAAGACAGCCTGCCTTTGCTTGCATTTCGATCAGACCGTTGAAATCAAGGCCCACCCAACTGAGCCGCTTGGGCGATAGCCCCGGTTTTCAAACAGTCGCCAGGACGAACTACCCAACTGAGCCGCTTGGGCGATAGCCCCGGTTTTCTCCAAGACAGCCTGCATTTACTTGGCAGACAAAATTCATTTCGATCAGACCGTTGAAATCAAGGCCCACCCAACTGAGCCGCTTGGGCGATAGCCCCGGTTTTCAAACAGTCGCCAGGACGAACGCCAAAGCGACTGATCTTAGAATTTGCGTGTCCCAGTCCAAAGTAGTCGACAGACATTAGCCAGCGTGACTCTACTGTAGAACGCCTTTTGCTTCTGGCTCTTGGTGATCTCCAGAATTGCATTTTTTCCAAAGAAACGGAATTTGCATCAAGAGAAACTGGCCGCGGTGCCAGAATTTTTCGTATCTACTTTCGTGGCACTTAATGAGGCTTTCCTAAACCTGGTATAATTGAGGCGACGAGCGCAGGTCGGTTCCTACTTAAAGTGAGTTGAAAACGATTGGGAAGCGACCGGGTGGCCTAGGGCGGTTGCCCGCCCCAAGCTCCCACAGACCCGTACGGGCACGCATTAGTGCATACGGTTCCTCAAGTCATGGATTCGCTACGTGAACCGGTGGACGATACGAGGTGCGGGCAACGGATACCGTTTTACTAAAGCGCTGAACAGTTCCCAAGAGAGTTCGCGTTGACGATTCCGGCGATTAAGCCACTTGAACCATCGACGACGAACCTCGTGATGAAACCGATGCAACGCGGCATAGTTTCCATTGATCCCGTAGTACGCGTAGTGTCCGTGGAGTTTCTGACGCAACTTGAAATGTTGCTCGCTGACAGGCCGGTGTCGATTGAGTCGGCACCATTGTGCGATGCGCTGCACTGCACGCCCAAAGCGATTCGATGCGGTCTCGCGTTTGCCAGCCCAGTTCCCCTTGCGAGTCTTCCCCCAATAATGAGTGAAACCCAGCAGAGTGAACGTTTCCGGACGTATGCTTGAGTGTTCCGCCCTGTCACTTGGAAGTGACGGAGACTGAAAACAAATCAAGCGAGTTTTGTCCGGGTGGACAGTCAGACCATACTTGGCGAAACGTTTTGGAAGAACTTCCATAATACGATGGGCATCTCGCACATGGCGAACCCCAATCGCGAACCCCAATCGCGAACCCCAATCGCGAACCCCAATCGCACAGTCATCCGCAAAACGAATCAGAAAAGCTGGTCCCGCAAGGCGTGGCTTCACTTCCTCTTCAAACCACACATCCAGCACGTAATGCAGGAAGACGTTCGAAAGCATGGGTGAAACCACTCCGCCTTGGGGCGATCCGGCGTCGGGATAACTCACGTTACCGTCTTCCATCACGCCCGCGTTGAGCCACTTGTGAATCAGCTTTTGTAAAACTCCGTCACGTACCCGACGATGGAGAAACTCTCGCAAGTGTTGGTGACTAAGATGGTCAAAGAACTTTCGGATATCGACTTCTAGAATCCAGCCACCTCCCGCAGTCATCGCCTGTTTTCTGAGCGTCCCCAACGCCATGTGTGCTGATCGTCCAGGACGAAAGCCGTACGAACAGTCCATAAAGTCCTGCTCATAGATCGGCTCCAGCAGCATGACGATGGCACGCTGGAGAATCTTGTCCTCCAGTGTTGGAATTCCAATCGGGCGAACCTCGGTCGAGGAACTTCCTTTCGGAATGTAGACTCGCCGAACCGGCGGTGCTCGATAACTGCCCGACTTGGCTCGCTCAAGAAGCCGTTGAAGATTGCCTTCAAGGTCTTGTTCGTATTCTGCTGCCGTGACGCCATCGACTCCGACCGCTCCACTTTTGCGAGTCTTTCGGTACGCTTCAAAAAGCCAGTCAATGTCCATGAAGTAGGCCAAAGACGTGAAGCCCATTTCCGGCGATTGTCTCGCCAATTCAGCTATCCGTTTTTGTTTCGTGGACACAGTTTTCAAATTTCGATGCATTTGATGTGTTTCCCAAATACGGTTCCATGATTCGATGCCTCGCTTCCCTCCGTCGGGTCCGGCAGGGTGCCGTTCCCCGAGTTCATCAGTACTATCAAAGGCACTAGGATTTCCTACCGCTCGTCCCGCGTCACTTCGTTGCCTTCGCTCGGCGGTACCACAAGGTTGCACCCGTGCGTTCGCTCTCATACGCCAAGTGCATCGCATGAGCCTGGAGTTGATAACCCGGTGTCTCCAGCCGGGAATTACTTGTGGAAACGACAGGACCTCCCAAGTTCCTGGGCAACCCCAATGTCCGTTTGCGCGTGCTCTACGACTCCGGCAAGTCGATTGCTCCAGACCAGATGACGCTCACAGCGTCGGATTTCAGAACAACCGCATGGCCCTTGCTATGGGAACGACAAAGGCACTCGCAAGAAACAACCTATCGAAGCTCAATCACACGGCTTTCGGACTAGCTTTCTACGCTTCGTCACATTCGTTACCTCGTGCAACGCAAGACTCGCTTCCGGCCGTTGGTCAAACGTTACCGGACGGGCTTTCCACCCGCAGGGTCACTACCGAAGGTTTCAGATTTACATCATTTTAATCATCCTCCTTCGCCAAGCTTCTTGGCGCAATCCGAATAATTGTTGAAACTGTTGGTGGTCTCTGAACATTGTATAGGTTATTGATTCTTGGACTGACTTGCAAGATTCTTCGCCCGTGTTCTTTCCTTGAGCCGGATACAATTCTGCCTGGCACTTGTGTGTGCTTGTGTGTGGCACTTGTGTGTGTGGCCGTCCAGCCCACAACTCTGAAAAGATAGCATCACGTAACGCGCCTGGCACCTGCTTTGGTTTCGACAAAACCCATTGAATTTGCGTCCAATCGGAGCGAATTCCACAATGTCCATATAACTTGGTGAATTTTCAGATAACTTGGTGAATTTTCAGAATTGTGGTGTTTTCGCTTGATGTGGCCGGGGGGGGGGGGGGGGGGGGGGGGGGGGGGGGTAGAATAACAGTCAAAGGCTGAGGTGCACAGCCTCCCTTCGACATTGTTTTTTGAAGAAATAGCAGTGGTGAAAAATTTGTTTTTGATTTCGGCTTTGGCAGTTTCATTGTTTGTTTTTGGAACCGGTAGACCGGGCTTTCTGGAACAGGATCATGCCGTCATCGGTGGTGAGATTGCCGAGTGCAATGTCGGATTTTACGAAATCGAAGAATGTCATGGGGATTTATGCCCGGACGACTTCAAGAACTACTACTACAAGTATTGGGATTCTGAGAATCTGGTAGTGATTGCAACGAAGTCATGTGCTGTTCATAACAATCTTCAAAATCTTCCATGTGCCGGCGATGCTCAACATGACTCGGTGCACGGCAATTGCCAAGAGTTTTTCTGGGATTGGGTATTGCCCTAGTTTCCACGTATGGGCTTCGAGTTTCGAGCAGGGCCTTTACTGGTTTAAGGCCCTGTTCGCGTTTCGACCTTCGGAGGTTGAGAGCAGATGATAAAGTCAACGGCAAAGGATGACGTAGTGCTGCGCAATCGTTTAATCGCTGGGATAGTCGGTATTCTATTGGTCGCAAGTTTAGACATGCTTGCACTTGAATTACGCGCTCAAGAACAACCGACAATGGTAACTTCAGTGAATGCTTGGGATTCAATCGATAACCTACTGACCCATCAAGCTGGAAAGGAATTTGACCTTCGACTCTCAGTAGTGGGGCGAGTTAACGATTCGCAATTATTGTTGTCTGTAGGACCGGACTTGTGGAATAGTCGGATATATCACGCGTCAAAGCGACTTGACGAGAATGGTATGATTTGGACATCGCACGATGAACAACTTTTTGGCACCAAAGCGTTGTTGAAGGTTTCCTATGACTTGGAGTCGGGAAAACCACTTGTCGCGCCGGAGCACAACGTTCGTCTTACATCGAGGCCGAATTCATCGTTAAAGCGATTTGGTCTGTTCCCGGAATTTTATTTTGGTTTTGTAAACTCGGGCTATGAACTACTGGATTTGCGTTCCGAAGCAGTGAGGCAGTCGTTTAAGCTGGTCGATGACGGTTCAGACCTTGCATTGCGAAAGGAAGATATTCACGGTTCGGTCAGCTTGGAATTTTCGAACAACCAAGGTGTTCTTCGCTTGGTAAGAATCGTCGTGGATTGCAAGCAATCGACGGACGCGCGATTGGAGACTGAATGGGCTGAGTGGTCAGGATTTGAACTCGACGACGGCGGTTCCATTACGGGTTTCCGCCTATTGAGCAAAGCGAAATGGAAAAACGAAATGATTTCGGAGCCACTTCGAAAAATGCTCGATAACGGTGTGTTTTCAAGTGAATTGCTAGTCAAGGCCGTTAGTGTCAGAGTATGGCAGGCCGAAGACAGACCTCTTCGATTCAAGAATATTCCAGTACCTAACGGATTTCCCGCTCACGTTATCGGCGAGCCAGGCGTCAAGTACGAATATCATAACGGTGAGCTTGTTTTAGTTGTGAATCAGACGGCGGAGGAATTGATCCAGGGGATGCGAGAGGTTGCAGGGCCGAGCCGAATTGCGGACGGAACCTTTTGGAAAACGGAAATCGACAAACTGCTGGCAGCGTCCAGCAGGAATAGTCGCGAAAATCCAGATGAAGTAGCAGGATATTGTGGTTTATACAGCATCGCGGCAGCGGCAGCAGTACATGCAAAGTCGATAGAATTTTCAAAACTCCTTAGTTCCAACTACATTCAATCCACTTTGGGCAGCACGGCTAAGGAACTTCAACAGGCGATCGACGATAACGGTCTGTTTGGTCAATTGGTTTTTCACGCCAGCCCGGTCTATTTGAGGAACTCGCGGTCTCCGGTACTATTGCATTTGGGAGGTAATTACTCCTCTGGAGGGCCACAACACTGGGTGTTGTATCTTGGACAAGATGACGCGGGGAACGCAGTCCTACTCGATACGCCACAATCGATCGAGACCCTTCCGTTCGCCGTTTTGCAGACTCACTGGGATGGAACGGCAATTACCATTTCAGATCAACCAGTTTCGCGAGTCGCTCAGGTGAAAACGTGGCTTACCGCTATCGTTCCGTTGGTGGTGAGTGTGCTGCTGTTGGCCGGGGCCAGTCTGATCGTTTCAAGGGTTGGAGCAAGTTCATTAACTTCAGCTTTCGTCTTGATGGGTATCATCGTCGTTGGTTGTGTCATTTGGTCGGTATTTGATGCATCGGCCTATTGGAAGAATGAAACGCCGGTGGCGTTAACCGAATCAAAGGTTCGTCGCGAAGTTGCGTTGGATGAGGTCGACGATGTGGATCAATTAAGGAAAGAGGGAGTCTTATTGGTTGATGCACGGGCCCCTCGCGATTTCTCAATGGGATCGATGCCCGGCGCCGTAAACCTTCCTCTTAATCCCACGTTGGGGACATTGATGTCGGTGGTTGATCAAGCCAAACAGGCAAAACGGGTGGTTGTGTATTGCCAAAGTGAAGATTGCAAATGGAGCCACAGTGTTGGTGGAAAATTGAAAACCATGGGCATTGAAAATGTTTCGGTGTTCCGTCCGGGATGGCGAGGCTTCGTTGAACAAATGCGAGCTACCAAACCAAGCAGCGAAATCAAGGAGTAACGAATGGCGAAAAATCTTATAAATTCGTGGCCAATGGTTGCGGGACGATTGATTGTTGGATTGCCATTGATCGTGTCTGGACTAATTCATTTAGCTGGGCCCTATTTCTTTTTGGAAGCTGTGTTGCAATACCAATTAATCCGGGGCTTACCGGCTCATTTCATCGCAATGTTGATGATGGTATCCAGTGTTGTATTGGGAACAGCGATCGTCTTTTTTCCGCGAATGGGTCCAGTTTCGTTGGGGCTATCGGCTGTAATTTTTTTATCGTTTGTTGTGGCTCAGGTTTCAGCCGTTGTACGGGGATTGAATATCGCGTGCGGCTGTTTCGGGGCGACCAATCATCAAATTGGCTGGATGTCGATCGGGCTATCGGTATCGCTGTGTACAATTGCAAGTGTCATGTATTGGAAGGTCTCCATACCGGACCAGTTATCCATATCAAACGTATTGACTGAAAAGGGATCATTATGAGGAAGACTGCACTTCGAATCAGCCTGATATTGTTATTTTTTGCGGCTTCCAGTGATTCGTATGCCCAACAGTCGATTTCTACACCGCTATTCTTCGTGACATCGGACAACCTGTCTGAGTTCTGGAAAGAGCTTCCCATTGATCTGGTGCGCGAATGCGAACCGTTTCAAAAATATCTCTCGATCATCGAAGACCCACGATGGAAACTGATGACCGATTCCGATGGAAATCGTTCCGCTTTCGAATGGTGGACAGATTGGATCGACAGAACGCAACCCACATTGCTCCGGGCAAAAGGCTTCACAACGGCTCGAAACGGCGAACTCGTTTGGTATGCCGCCATCAAATTTGAAACGATTTCTGCAGTCGAATTCAGTGCCGCACTTGGTCAGTGGTTTGTCGACCCTCTGGATGCCAATGATTCGCCAAGTCTTGAGAAAAAAAACCAGGAGTCAGAAACCGGAGACTCTGGGGTCAAGGAACAAGGGGAACTTCAGTCGTTTGAGATCGACGGACAGGTGTTCTACGAATTTGGTCGTGAATCAGCGATACGCTGGACCATTGACAAAGATTGGGTTTGCGTGGTCAGCAAGTTGGAAGCGCTCAAGCAATTCCAGCGTGATTTGGAGAATGATGGGATCGGAGATCGTGCAGAAAATCGGAGGCTGCTGCGTGTGACGAACGCCTTGCAGCGTCCCGAAATGTTGCGGGCCAATAGAGGAAAATTAGTTTTCGCTGCCGATTTCGCCGCGTTCGAGCCGTTCTTGAAGTCTGTTCTGCCACAGGAAACTATTCGTACGTTAGGCGTGAATGATATCGTTGGCGCAGGGATTGAAATTGACATCATCCGAAAATCGAAGCCCGCCCGCATCCAGGTTGACGCAGTGTTTCTAACTACCGCTCCCAAAGGTGGGATTGCCAAAATTCTCGACGCACTCGAACCGATCGATTCTCTTCCGCCGATACCTGAGCATTCGTTCTTTTTAGGGGCGGTCAATTTCGCTCCGCTGGAAGCATACGATGGTGCGGTCGAACTTTACGAGTCGATTCGAGGCGAAGCGAGCTTCCTTAACGATCTTGACGCGATTCCTGGCGGACGGCCGAATTTTGATTTGCGTGAGGACCTGTTTGCTGGAATTGGCGGAACGATGTTGAGTGTCAATATTCTCGATCCTAAAATGCCTGTTCCACAGAGGCTGGACGCATACCAGGTCAAATCAGTTGAGAAAGTCGAAAAGGTTGTTCAAGCACTGGTGGATTTCGACGCAGAGCACGCTCGGGAACGAGCCATGGTAAAAACGACTCTGAGCGGGTACCCAGCTTGGTTTTCCGAAGAGTCCAAGTTCAAACAATTTGCCGATGCTTTATCGGGTGAAAATACGGGCCCTCCTCCGCTTAATTCAGGTTACGTTCTGACGGATAAATGGACGTATTATGGCGACAAAACATTTTTGGAAACGCTGTCATCAGAAACACTTGATCTCAACTCGGGTCGCAATCGGGAACTGAGACAGGAAATGGAACAATTCGAACGGGAAATTGGCGTTTCACCGGAATTCATCATAGTTGCCTGGCCAGAGTTTTTGAAAAGCTTGACAGGACGACGAATCTTTAGTGATTTGGACCGCCTGTATCCTGAAGTCAAAGTGAGAAATCGCATTGCGTTGGAAATAAGCCGAGGCGGAGAATATCCCGAGCCGGAAACGAGTGCGCAAGCGGCTTACTGGGCGCAATTTCATTTGCAAAAAGCTTTATCTTCACTGGTTTCGCGGATCATGCTGGCTGGGCAATCCAACGGCGAAGGCCTCCGCGCCCAAGTACGTATTGAATTGGGAAACGACGTTTCGAAATCTGGCGGCGATGACCGATAAAATCTTCGGAATTGTTGTTCCCAGGGTATCGCAAAGAGCGATTTCCAGCGACACCGCATCGTGACAGACCGACAAAACAACTGATTTTGCCGTGCTATTGCGGCTGTTTTCTTTCGACACCAAAACGCCTCCGCTTTCAAAGGCGCACCAGACGGATCGCACCCCCGCAGTATAAATTGCCCGGACAACATTTTTACTGTTCGCAAAAATCACCCAAATCAATAGGCTAAGGGAATTCGTGAGTTCAACGCAATCTCACTTGCGGAAATTTTCGATTAACCTAGGCAAAGAAAAGGGGACGGGCAAAGAAAAGGGGACGGGGGTAATTACTGCGGTTCTTGGACCTTCTTTGGCCGTCCGACAGGTCGGAGCGTTGACTATAGGTTGTATTTGTTGGCGGTTTCTTCGATCCATCTTGAGTCGCCATACGGTTGGCCACGCTGGACGCTCGTGCGAAGCAATTTGAGTTCTTTCGCAGTAAGGACTTCGTTGACGCGAGCAATCCAGTTGGGTAGTCGAGCGATGGGCCATGATTGGTCATGGTGATAGTACTCTGGGCTTAGGTTCCGAAGGTAGATTCCAGCGATACAACGACCCGTGTTTCCACAATTCCGCCTGCGCAACCAATTCCGCCTGCAAAGCGTTTCGTTCAACATACCGGCAGACAACCTAGAAGTGGGCGTCATCCTGGATTGGAAAACTCTTAAACCGCGACTGACAAACATGACCTTCACCGCGAGTGTGCTAGTGTGCGCAAACAGTCAACGGTGCTCAGAGACGCTTACAGTGTGCGTGATGACGGATTGTGTGCGTGATAACGGATTGCGTACGTGATAACCTAATGTATGCGTTGCTGTAACCCAACGCAACATTCGTCCCAATTCTCCATCTTTTTTTGGTCGAACGACCAAGTGCCAATGATTGGGCATTAGCGTAAACGAAAAGAGCTCTACGTCGTACTTCTGCAAACCTTCGCCCACGACTTGAATGAAGGCGTCGTAGTCTTCGGCGGTGGTTTGCGGAAGATCCTCTGGCGAGCGTTCCCGCGATTGAGCGTATGATAGATGACACCCGCCGCATCCGCACGTTTTTGCCTTGGCATGATCGTGATTCCGGAGGCAAATCAAAATTATACCACTAGAATCAAACCATATTACCATCGTCCCCTTTTCTTCGCCCGCTTCTTTCGCGGTTGTAAATTAGTCCGCGCATCCTTCACCAAAACAGGGAAGTGACTACCGCGAAATACACGAAAATCAATACAAGTGCCAGGCGCTCAAGTTGGGATGTTATCCAGTTGCCCTCGCAAGCATATCGTTTGGCGGCGAGAGGGATGCCACTTTGTCTGAAGTTAGCCGGTTGGTAATGTTGGGGCAAGCTTCGTATGAAACTGCAAGTTGAAAGATCAATTTTGGGTTCGAGAAGGGGTTCGACCCATTCAGGGTCGCAAAGACGCGAGGGGGTTCTGGTCCGGAGGTATTCGCTTCGCTCGACCTCCGGCTAATAGATTAAACCCTTTCAGGGTGAAATTCCGAGCGGTTTCTTCGAGTGTCGCTGAAGCGGAGAATTCTTCAATTTGGTTTTTCCTCCCGATAGTCACTCCAAGATAGTCACTCCAAGATAGTCACTCCAATGCCTGGCACTCCAATGCCTGGCGACAACCATGCTGAAAGCTCTTCACTGCAGCGTAGGGGCCCGGGCAAACTTTGCTTCCCCCTAAATCTCTTGGCATCGTAAAGGGAATACAGGCGAAGCTCTGGGCGTTGATACAGTTTTGCCTAGCACCTGTGTTGAGGCACCTGTGTTGCCATATCTCCATCCGTATTACTCTAACATTCTCGCCACACCGACAATTCCGACAATTCCGACTGAGAACTACCCTTTTTAAACCTCTTCACCAAGAACCGAAATTCTACGGGAATTCAAAAACTTCGCGACCTGCGACCGTCGCCAATTGTGGCAAAACCGTATCTGATTCGTAAGAAAAAAATCGTACACTGCCATCGGCCAAACAAAAATTCGCACCGCCCGGATGTTGCGACCAGAAATGCAAACTGCTGCATTGGTCATCGGCACCACCTCGCTGAAAATGAAAAGGCCCGTTACTACAAGTAGCATTTCCGCGTTGACGAAAATTCAACTCGCGAACACCCAACAAGGTATCCAAGCAACTGGTACCATTCTGGCCGTAGCCGCCATACCACCAGCCGAAGTAACCATCGGTACTGGTAGGACGCTCGCCCAGCATCAGCGTATTGGACAGGCCGTCAGTCACACTGGCTGTCCGGCGTTTCAGATCAGCCACAAAAAAACCATCACCTACAGTAGAATCTGTGCCCATCACACCCAAGTAAGTTGTATTGGCCGCAACTCTGTATGCGTTAATGTTGAACGGGATTTCGGCTTGTGGGAAACTGGGACAAATCAAGTCGGACAACGTATGCGAAAACCCTCGGTGCAAAGAGGTATCGATAAACGGGTTGGGGTTCATCCGATAGTCGGCCTGAGCTTGGTCATAAACGTTTTGTTGTTCCAAGTAGGGCGTGATTCGCAATAGCCAAGTCGAGTACTGTAATGTAGTAGTCGCGTTGTGATAACCGACTGGGTAGAAGCCGCGTGCTGATTCGTAGTTCAGAACCGCCAACCCAAGTTGCCGTTGCTTGTTCTGACAACTCGTTCGTCTAGCCGCGTCCCGAGCCATCTGAACCGCCGGCAGCAGCAAGCCCATCAGAATAGCAATGATGCCGATAACGACCAGTAGTTCGACAAGCGTGAAAGCTGATCTACGTTCATTTGAAATGTATTTCATCGGATCAATTCCATCACATCCAAAGGGTCAGGTTTGGAAGCTTCACTCGCAGCGAGGTGAACGCCTAAGACAGCATGTTGGATCACAAACGCTAGGTCATCGATTTCTATAAACATAAGTGGCATTCCAGGATAGATGTGCAATTGATTCACGCTCGAATGCGATTGAATCAGTTTAGGTGGACTTCATTTAGAACGCTTGAAATACATTGCTGACCCTACCAAAAGAACGCCTATCAGTAGCATTAATATTGAAATCGTACTCATACTAAGAAATGATTGACTCGAACGATTCTTTGGTTCCGGTTCCGCGATACCGTAATGTGATACGTAACTGGTCTGGTAAGTTTGGCCCGCGTTGTCGTCAAAGGTGATCCCGGTAAAGCTTATCGTGTACTTGAATCCATCATCGAAGATCAACGTTGAAGAGGAAGGAAGCAGGCCGATCGCGGTTTGAACCGGGTTGCCCAATTCGTATCGTGTCGTTTTTTCACCACCGGTGAGTAATAAATGTGTCATTGACAACCCTTTTGGAAAGGTCTTTCCAGGGTCAAAGAATAACTCGATCCTTTTTAAAGGACGGTATATACTTTCCTCGGAATATTCTTTTATTGGCTTTGCGTCCTTTTTCCTTTCGTAAATCCAAGCTCCATTATCATTAGAAATTAATTCAAGATTTGGCTGTTCACTCGCGAAGAGATCCAGCCGGTAAAGCATAAGCAAGTAAAATGCGTCACCGCCTTTTCCGGAAAATAGTACCGGTGAGTCGTCAAATACGTTCAAATCCTTAAGTTTCCAATTACCCTTTTCTTGCTTTTCCAATTCTTGCTTTTCCAATGCCGCGCTGTACTTAGCATTCGTGATAAAGACCGACTCAACCTCTCCTTGCTTAGAGAGATTCTCAATCAATGTGTGCTTGGTATCACCAAAACACCTACTTAATTCACCGTCATCATTAACATCGCATGAATATCTTAGATTCGAAGTTTTCCACTCGTTCAAGGGCTGAACGAATCTTTCAAGTGCATCTTCCTCAATGGACGCAGCCAGGGTCTGGCACCCAAGAAGAAGCAAGCAGAATGGCAAGAAACAACGAATGAAATGCATCTGAGCGTCCAGTCAAAAGGGAGATAAGTAAACGTACCGCTGACCTAAAGAATCTGGTTCTAACGGTTAGCGGTACGACGGAACCGTAACTAATTTTAGTGACCTTGCATTACTTATTCGCAGCCACACTTCCAGTCGATACCGAGAGGATGTTTGCATTTACAAGGTGATGGGCTGCACGGGTTTATTTGAAAGCCGGTGCACGAGGTTGGTGTGCCCGGCTGCTGAGTTCGACCAATACACTCGCCGGTGTCAGTGCATTGGTATGCACCAGGACCGCCACCAGGACCGCCACCAGGATCTTCGTCAGCATAGGTTTGTGAACCGAAACTTACCACTGAGGCAAGAATCAGTGTTAATCCAAATCCAATCGTAAAATGCTTCATTTTGAATTCCTTAGGGTTGAAGAATAGGAGCATGAATTCGTTAACTTCCCAGTTTTGCCACCCGCCAACCAATTTCTTCTTTCAAAGTATAGCAGGATTGGTCATCTGTAAAAAAGACAATTGTCTTACGGTATTGATCAGCTTTAACCGTTTTCGAGATCTCAACTCTAATTGGTATTGAGACCGTTGATCGAGCTGGAATGCAAATCGGATATTTTTTTAAGGTCGTAACACACGAGCAACTAGCGTGGCCGCCGCTCAGATTTATGTCGTGACTTTGATTGTTGACAACTGAAACGAAACCCATTTTACTCGTCCCACTTTTTATGTCGCCAAGTTCTGATGAGAGTATTTTGACAGCGTCGTTCCCGTTACTTATGGGCAAATTCAGAGGATTTCCGTAAACAAGCAGCACAAAAACTAGACCGGATGAAATCCCTAAGTGAGTTGTCATGCGCGTCAAATGACTACTTGGACTAATTCCATCTCTCGGCGATTGACAAACCCCAAAGCAGAATAAGATCCCAAAGCAAAGTAATGCCAGTAGGTTCCAAGAAATTACGGCACTGACTGGCACGCTCAAACTGCCAAAGCAATCACAATTTTGGCCGAATATAGTGTAGTAACCAACAATTAAGAAAACAAAATGAAGCGCAAAAGCCAAGAAATCTTTTCTTCGGGAACGATCGAAAATCAACTGAAGTGCGATAAAGAGTTCAACGCCGATACCAGTCACGACCAAGGCCGCCGGCAATCTTGTCTCAGCCATCCAAATTGGGTCAGTCGTAACCCATACAAATTTTGAGAATGCCGCAAAAAGAAGGACGAAAGAATCAGCGAAACGAAAGAATGATAAGAAAGAAACCAACCCTGTGATGGGCTGCCTGTGATGGGCTGCCTGCTTCCAATTGTTGAACGCTGCCTGTCATGCGAATGTCCCCGTTGCTTACATGTCGAATGTCACATGCTTGACTATTCAAAGCTTTTAACAGACTTCAACATAACGGTATTAGAATATAAAGCAATATAATTATCGAAATTTTTCCAAGAAAAATCGCGACCCTTAGAAACGCTTTTTCTCAGGTCATTAACGTCCACCATTGGCGACTTTTAAGGTAACGGTACACCAGGGCCCGTTGGTTGCTTGGGGTTGACTAGGTATTGCGGATTCGGCGACGTGCGCGACGGGTTTTCTTGCCGTCAGCCATTCCGGGTGCGATCTGGTTCATGCGCAGTTTGAGGCTTGGAAATTCGGGGTTTGATTTCGAATAACATCGCTGACGGGTGGAATGGCGGCTAACATTTTACCAAACACTTGGTTCCAAATGTTGCTCAGCT
>Ga0209491_10000118_pt1 | contig 139162 bp, 130 predicted proteins | sample BON02_FD_187213 | JGI IMG/M metagenome (GOLD analysis project Ga0209491, IMG submission 187213) | Freshwater microbial communities from Lake Bonney liftoff mats and glacier meltwater in Antarctica - BON-02 (SPAdes) (version 2) | ecosystem: Environmental > Aquatic > Freshwater > Ice > Glacier... | reverse complement strand
AACTTGGCCATGGCGATGCAAAAAAGGCAGTGGATGCAGGGCTTGTGGGATCAAGCAAAGCAGTTCGATTTACCCGTCAAATTCTCGGCAAATCACCCGCCTTGAATTCCTAATGGAAAATTTGGGATGAACTGATCGAGGCGCCCCGCAGTGGCGCCCAACGTGCGTACCTGAAAATCGTTGCAGAGGTCGACCGCGCAGTTGTCGGCAGCATCGTCGTGTCGACCGGCCGGCGTGCGCCGCTGGTTCGGGCACCTGATGCGATCGACATCTTCCCGGCCAACGATGCTGTCGTGGCAGCCGGGTGGGCCTTGCTGTCGGTACCGGGATCCATCGAGCTGTACCGCATTACCCGGTCCGATACAGCGAGTCACGCCGAATACCTGCTGTCCGGCCAGACCACGCGCCTGCATCTGCGTGGCGAGCTGCCGGGCGGCAGACTGCCGTCCGAGTTCGAACATGCGGTGCGGGCATTGACGGTGCATGTCGACAGCGCGGAACTGACACTGGCCCACATGCCGCTCGACCTGCCGGTCTACGGAGAGCAGATCGCGCTGGACGCACATGTCGATGGGCTTGTGCCAGGGCAGACGCTGGCGCTGAACGGCAAACGCCAGCGGCTGGTATTGGCAGCCGGCGCCAGAAATCTGATCCTGACGCGCGCGGACGGCGTTACGCGCCCATTGACGGAGGGCGACAGCCTGTTGCTTGTGCAGCCTCCGGTGCGGCTGCTCGGCGACACGCCGCACTATCTGGACCCGCAGGCCTTCGGCGCGGCGATCGGCCAGAGGGGCGTGCGGCTGCGCCTGCGCCTGCAGGATCGTGACGGCTTGACCGGTCTGGTGGTTTTGCGTGGTGATGACATTGCGCTTGCCCCGCCCAACGCCGAAGACCCGGACCTGGCCGAGATCGTCGTGCTGGCCGACACCGACGACACCATCATGCACAACCGTGATCGAACCGTGTTGCGGCTCGCCACCGGCACGCGCCATTGTTACTACCGTCGATCGGCGCGGTTCAATGCCAACGTCGCACCGGCCACCCATGGCGAAACGGTCGAGGCCATCGTGGGCAGCGGCGACGGTCGGGTGCCGAACGCACAGTTCGATCTGGCCCAGGCGCCGCTCACGTTCGTCAGTGCCAACACGCCCAGTGGCCGCGCATCGACACTTGCGCTGCGGGTCAACGATGTGTTGTGGAGCGAAGTGCCCACGCTGCATGCAGCAGCGCCCGGCGCCCGCGTATTCGCGACCCGCCAGGCCGACGACGCCACGACCACATTGTTTTTCGGCGACGGCGATGAAGGCGCACGCCTTCCCAGCGGCACGGCCAACCTGCGCGCGCATTACCGCAAGGGCCTGGGCACAGCGGGCAACCTGGGCGCCGGAAAGATAACTACGCTGCTCAGCCGACCACTGGGCGTATCGGCGGCCCGCAACCCGGAACCCACCACCGGAGGCGAAGACGCCGAGACCCTGGACCGGGCCCGCGACAACGCTCCGCTGACCGTACTCACGCTGGAGCGCGCCGTCTCCATCGACGATTACGCCCACTTCGCCCGCGCTTTCGCCGGCATCGACAAGGCCCATGCCTTGTGGATACCAGCCGGTCCCGCGCGCGGCGTATTTCTCTCCATCGCCGGCGTGGACGGCGCTGCCGTTGCGCAGACCGGCGCCACCCACAGACACCTGCGCGAGGCACTTGCCACCTACGGCGACCCGCTGGTGCCACTGCGCATGGCCAACTACATCGATGCGCGCTTTTGCTGCCGCCTGTCGGTCAAGGTGCTCGATACATTCGAGGCCGATGCCGTGCTGGCAACGATGGACACGGCGTTGCGCGCGCACTTCAGCTTCGCCCGCAGGTCCTTCGGCCAGACCGTCTCCGTCGACGAAGTCGCTGCCGTGGCACAGCGCGTGAAAGGCGTCGTGGCGGTACAGGTCCGGCGCCTGCACTGGTCTGGCCAATCACCCACCGTCGTGCCGCGCCTGTTCGCCCGCCTTCCAGTGGCCTCGCCCACCACACTGCCGCAGGCCGCCGAGTTGCTCACCCTGGCCGACACACCCCTCGAACTGGAGTTGATGGCATGAATCCGCCGGGCCGCCCCAAGGGTGAATACCGCAGTGCGCAGCACGCAGGTTTTCAAATACCACCGCCGGGCCGCCCCAAGGGTCAATACCGCAGTGCGCAGCACGCAGGTTTTCAAATACCACCGCCGGGCCGCCCCAAGGTTCAATACCGCAGTGCGCGGCACGCAGGAGAGACACCATGAGCTTCGATGCGCAGTCCCTTTTCAACCTGCTTCCCGCCATCCATCGCATCCGCGATGCCGAACTGGCGCAAGCCGCAGGGCTGCAGCGTGGCCCGCTGGAAGAACTGCTGGCGGTGCTGGCCGAACAGGTCGGAGTTGCCGACGAACATCTCGACCAGATGCGCGATGATCTGTTTATCGAGACCTGCGCCGACTGGGTCGTACCCTACATCGGTGACCTGATCGGCTACCGCAGCCTGCACCAGAACGTTCCCGCCATGGTCAGAGCGCGTGCCGAGGTTGCCCATACGATCGCGTTGCGCCGGCGCAAGGGCACTGCCCTGGTGCTGGAACAACTGGCCCGCGATGTAACAAGGTGGGATGCACGTGCGGTCGAGTATTTCCAGCGCCTGTGCACCACGCAGTACATGAACCATCTGCGGCCGCAGAACCTGCAATCGCCCGACCTGCGCCACGGCGATGCACTGGAATGGATAGGCACCGCTTTCGAAACCGCAAACCGCACCGTCGACGTGCGCCACATCGCGTCGCGTCGTGGCCGTCACAACATCCCCAATGTCGGCCTGCACCTATGGCGCATCCGGGCCCATGCACACCGCGAATTGGCGGCGTACCGCACGGCGGAGCGCCGCTACCGAGCCAGTCCGTTGAACCACGACCTGCCGTTGTACAACCGCCCGCGCGCCGAGGACGACATCACCCATATTGCCGATCCGGACAATGTGCCCGGGCCACTGACGCGGCGGCGCCTGTCCGCACATTTGGCCCGCCATTACGGCGAGCGGGCCAGTGCCGGCGGACCGAGGGACAATCCGGAACCGGGTCTGGTGTTGTGGGTTGCCGGAACTCTGATCGAACGCGACCAGATCCGCGTCTGCCACCTGGGCGACGAGGCGGCGAGCTGGGCCCATGCACCACCGCCAAACGGGTTTTACGCCATCGATCCGGTGCTCGGGCGTATCGCGTTGCCGGCGGACGCACCCGATCCGGCCGACGTGCGACTGAGCTGGCGCGAAGGTTTTTCCGCCGACATCGGTGGTGGCGAATACGAGCGTGGCGAAAGCCTGCCTACGCCACCCGCGCCGCCGATCCTGGTGCCGGACGATCACCCCACATTGGCCGCTGCATTGACGGCAATCGCCGGCAATGGCGTGATCGAGATCACCGACAGCAGTCGCTACGCCGAAGCGCTGGCAATTGACGTGGTGGCCGCTGGCAGCGTCGAAATCCGCGCCTCCGCTGGACGCCGGCCCGTGCTTGACCTCGGTGGACTGAGCGTGCGTGGCGGCGAGAACAGCACATGCATTCTCAATGGACTGCTCGTGGTCGGGGCGACACTTGATGTGCCCGATGGCGCCGGCAATGCACTGGCCCGGCTGCGCCTGTTCCATTGCACACTGGTACCGGGCATCGCGCTGCATCCTGACGCGGTCCCGACACAACCGGGCACGCCGAGCATGCAGCTGGGCATTGCCGGCCTCGAGACCGAGATCGCGCGTTGCATCATTGGCGGCATTCGATGCCACGCGCGCGCCAGCGTGCGCGCCAGCGACAGCGTGATCGACGCCACGGCGCGCGACGCGGTGGCGTTCTCTGCGCCGGACCATGTCGATGCGGGTGGCAGCCTGTCTTTGACATCCTGCACCGTCGTGGGCAAGATTCATGCAGGCGAAATGGGCCTGGTATCCAACAGCATCCTGCATGCGGGCCTGTCCGACGCCGACACCTGGACGGTACCGGTGCGCGCCTTGCGCAAGCAGGTCGGCTGCGTGCGTTTTTCTTGGCTGCCGTTCGAATCGATCGTGCCCACGCGCCATCGCTGCCAGCCCGCCTCCCTGGGGGACGCGCAGCGTATTGCACCGCGCTTCACGTCATTGCGCTACGGCACGCCGGCCTACGGCCAGCTCACCACCGCCACCCCGGCCGAGATCCGGCGCGGCGCCGACGATGAAAGCGAGATGGGCGTTCTCCACCATCTTTTTGCAGCACAACGCGAAGCCAATCTGGGTATTCGCCTGGCCGAATACCTGCGGGTCGGATTGCAGGCCGGAATTTTCTACGCATCATGAAGGGGGCCACACCATGAGTTTCGATCTCAGCCGCGTCAGATTCGACGCCCGCAAGGACTTCTTCGGGCTGGTCATGCAACAGGGCCGCGTGCAGCTCGATGCCGAGTGGAACGAGTGGGTCGCCCAGCTGGCGCGCCGTATCCAGGCCGGCACGCTGGACACCTTTGGTGGCAACGTGGTGCCGCGCATCACACCTGACGGATTTCGCATCGAAGCGGCCGGCGGCAACCTCACCATCGGCGCTGGACGCATGTATGTCGACGGATTGCTCGCGGAAAACCACGGTGGCGCGCCCGATGCGTGGGAGCAGCGCCTGGCCGGCCTTGCCGGCACGGCGCCGCTCGCCTACACCGCCCAGCCCTATTACCCCAACCCGCCCACGTTGCCGGGTGGTGGCCCGCACCTCGTCTACCTGGATGTCTGGCAGCGCGAGTTGACCTCGATCGAAGCGCCTGAGTTGATCGAGAAAGCGGTAGGTGTGGACACCACCGGCCGGCTGCAGACTGTCTGGCAGGTGAAGCTGCTGCCTGATGTGGGCAACGCCACCTGCGCCACAGCTGACGAGGACGTTCCAGGGTGGGCAGCGGTCACGGCGCCGTCCGACGCTCGGCTAAGCACCGATACCGGCGTGCCGGATTTCGAGCCTGACCCTTGCCAGGTGCCACCGGCCGCTGGGTATCGCGGGCTGGAGAACCAGCTTTACCGGGTGCAGGTGCACACCGCAGGGCCAATCGGTACCGCGACGTTCAAATGGTCGCGCGACAACGCCACCGTGGCTTCGCGCGTCAGCCATGTCAATGCCGCACGCAACCGCATCACGGTCGACTCTATCGGCCGCGACGACGGTTTGCGGTTTCACGACGGTGACTGGGTCGAAGTGACCGATGACCACCGCGAATTACACAACCTGCCCGGCGAACTACGCCGCATTCGCGTAGCTGGTGGCGTGGACGAGACCGCGCGCACCTTGTCGTTTGACGTTGCGCTGTCCGTGGGTCTGTTCCCGACCGATGCCCAGCAGGCCACGGAGCCGACACGCAACACGCGCGTGCGGCGCTGGGATCAATCCGGCCAGGTGCGGCGCGAGAGCGGCACTGCCGTGGCCAACCTGGACCTTGCAGGCAGTACCGGCGATATCCTGATTCCGGCAGGCGCCACACGGCTGTTCCTGGAGCATGGCATCCTGGTCGACTTCCATCTGGCCACGCCGGGCGGCGACTTTCACAGTGGAGACCACTGGGTGTTCGCCGCACGCAGCGTGGACGCCAGCATCGAAAAACTCGTCGAGGCGCCGCCGCTTGGCATCCACCACCATCATGCGCGGCTGGCCATCGTCAATTTCCCCGACCTGGAGACCGACTGCCGCACCTTGTGGCCGCCGGTGGCTGAAGGTGAAGGATGCGACTGTACGGTATGTGTCAGCGCCGAGAACCACAACAACGGCACGGCGACGATCCAGCAGGCGATTGACAGCATCAAGGACAGCGGCGGCACGATCTGCCTGGGCATCGGCAGCTACACCGTCGACACGGCCCTGCTGATCGATGGCGCCCGATCCCTGCGCCTGCGCGGGCAAGGCTGGGCCACAGTGCTGCTTGGCGGCGAAACGGGCAGCATCATCGACATCCGCAACAGCATCGGCGTAGCACTCGAGAACCTGACCGCAATCGGCTCCACCGGCAGTGCGGGCGTGACCGGCGTGGTCCGCGCGCGCGGCGTCATCGACCTGCGCGCCGAGCACATCAACCTGCTCGGCCTGGCGGTGGGCGACGGCACCAGTGCCGGTATCGCGCTGTCGGGCAACATGCTCGGCGTGACCATCAGCGACTGTGCGATCGTGGCAGAGCAAGGCGTTGCGTCGGTGGCAGCCGGGGACAGCAAACACCTGCTGTGCGGCGAGCTGCGACTGGCGCGCAACCTGTTCTTCTGCAGCCAGCGTGCCGTGAGCTTCGATGGCACCAGCCTGCACTATGGCAATACCCGCATCGACGGCAACTTCATGTTGACCGGCACGCAGGGCGCAGTGGTTGCCAGCGGCGCCGTCGTACCCGGCTCCGGGTTCGCCATCGCCGACAACGTCATCTACACCGGCAGCGACGGTGTGCGCGCCGGGGTCGACGCGCTTTCCGTGGAGCGCAACGCCATCACCGGCTTCGGGGAACGCAGCGGCAACGGCATCGTGCTCGAGGAAGGGCTCGACCCGGTGGCACTGGACAACGTGCGCCTGTGCGCAAACCATGTGCAGAGCCTGGGCGGCCACGGCATCGTGATCAACCACAGACTGGACGAAGCAATCATCTGCGACAACATCATCGACGGCATGGGCCTGGGCGCGCTGGTGATGGGCGATGGCGGCGCGGTCGGGCTGCTGCGCCTTGCCGGCAACCAGTTTCGGCAGTTGGGCCAGGCCTTGGGCAATGACGACCAGGCCTTCGCGGCCGTGCAGCTGATTCGCGTGGAACGTGGCGATGTGCTCGACAATGTGATCGCAGCGGTCGCCCGATCAGCGGTCGCCAGCCTGAGCGTCGATGCTCTGCGCTGCACTGCGGTCGGGCAACTGCGCGTGGCCGGCAACCGGTTGTTCGGCATCGGGCCCGACCGTAGCAGCACGCCGGTCAATGCCGTGCGGGTGCTGCCGCCATTCGACCGGCTGACCATCGACGACAACAGCGTGGAGCGCATCGGTGCGGCCGACCAGAAGCCGCTGATGATCGAATGGCGCGCCGTGCATATCGCCGCGGACGGTCCGGATGTGGGGCCAGGGCTGGCCGCGGCCAGTTATGTCGCCACCGCCGACTCGGGCTATCTGCTCACACGCAATCGCGTGCATGCCGTGGCGCTGTTGCCGGGCGCATTGTCGATCCGCGGCAACCAGATGCGGGGCCACCTGAGCGCCGTGCCACTGGTCCGATGCGACGGCGTCGACAGTTGCCTGTTTGCCGACAACCACTGCGAGATCGTGTCCCCGGGCGGCAAGGAGCCACTGCTCGGCGACATCGGCGCGCGCACGATCAACGCCAGCAACAATCGCCTGATCGCCCCGGGTGATCAGGACACCCTGCACCTGCACCCGCAGCGCAAACAGGCCATCGTCATTGGCAACACCAGCAGTGGCAACATCCGTGTTCCTGGCGGCGCGCCCGTTCCGCTCGACATGAGCCTGACCAACGTCATCGGCACCTGAAGGAGATCTGCCATGCCCATAATCACCTATCGGGGCGAAAAGTCGGTCGGCGACATTGCCGACAAGATGTTCGAGCGCCTGACGCCAAGGCAAAAAGAGACGGTGGAGGCCGCGATCCTGAAGGCAAACCCCCGACTGGCCGAACCGGCGAAGATGGGCAAGGGCACCATCCTGAAGGTGCCCGATATTGCGGAGCTGCGGCCCAAGACCAGCCGGGCTCTGGAAAATCCGGACGCCTTGCTGGCCAAACACCTGGCGAAGGCGCTCGACGGGTTCGGCCAGCGCTTCGAGGCGCGCTCGAAACAGGCGCAAGACGACAGCCGCGAGCAACTCGCCCTGCTCAAGGGCGCGGCGCTCAAACGCGCCCTGGGTGAGACGCCTGCACTGAAGGAACTGGCGGCCAACGTCAGCAAACTGCAGGAAACCCGCGGCAAGGAACTGGCGTCCCGCCAGAAGGCGGTCGACACCGCGTTGCGGGCGATGCGCAAGGACCTCGGCCAATAGAGTCCTTCGCTGGAGCGAACCGCTACCCTGTCAACTGCCGGACAGCGCCGGCCTGCAAAGGCACTTATGCTGCGTCACTGCCGCTTGCGCTGCGCACCCCGGCCCACCCCGGCGCGCTGCAGTGCGCGTCAGTGAGCAAGTCTTGCTTGTCCGCCAGCGTCGCAGCGAAGGCCGTGGCTGGACAATGCAGCCTGTCTGCGCCGCGCAACCGGCGCCCACGCCAAAAAATGGAGCCCCCGATGACCCAGGATCTTCTCGAATCGGTCAACGACGGCATCGTCACGTTGACGATGAACCGGCCCGACTCGCGCAACGCGTTGTCACGCGACATGGTGCAAGCCATGCATGACGCCTTGACCCGCCATGCCACCGATCCGGCGATCCGGCTGGTGGTGTTGACCGGCTCCGGAGCTGCATTCTGCTCGGGTGGCGACGTCAAGGGATTCGCAGCCGCCGCGGCCGCCGGTGGCGCGTCCATGGGTTTCGACCAGCGCGTCAGCGACCTGCGCATGCGCATGGAAGTGTCCCGCTTGCTGCATGAAATGCCCAAACCCACACTGGCGATCATCCCGGGACCGGCCGCTGGCGCCGGCCTGTCGCTGGCGTTGGCCTGCGACCTGCGCATGGCGGCCGACAGCGCCAAGCTGACCACCGCCTTCGCCAAGGTCGGGCTGTCGGGGGACTTTGGCGGAAGTTATTTCCTGGGCCATCTGGTCGGCATGTCGAAGGCGCGTGAACTCTATTTCACCGGCCGGGTGGTGATGGCGGACGAGGCGCTGCGCATGGGAATGGTCGACCGGGTGACACCCGCGGCAGAACTGGCGCAGGCAGCGCAACAATGGGCTCAGGAACTCGCGTCGCTGCCGACGGTTGCCGTTGGCTATATGAAGCGCAACCTGAACCTCGGCCTGCGCGCATCGCTGTCCGACGTGCTCGATGCCGAGGCCATCCACATGATCCGGACCTTCGACACCGAAGACCACAAGGGCGCGGCAGCGGCCTTTGTCGAAAAGCGCCAGCCGCGGTTCGGCGGGCACTGACCATGGGCACATTCAGATCGCGGCTGATCGGCTGATCGGCCAAAAAGAAGCGACCCCTGCCACCTGCAGGGACGGGCACGGGATCAGGCGTTGCCGATATGCGCCTGCAACCCCCGTCGTGGTGCCGGGCCCACCGGCGGCGCAAAACCCACGCGTGCCCACATCTGAACCGTCTGCGCCGGCGCAGGCACATCGAGCAGTTGCCGGATGTCGGCATACGGTCCGGCCTGTTCCTGGTACTCCTGCAGCGCTTGCTGCAAGGGTTGCATCGCCACGCCGTGGGCGGTGGCTGCCAGTTGCACCCGCGCATACGCCCTGCCGGCGTTAACCTGTGTCACCCGGTCGTTACCCTGGGTCACGAGCCACAGGAAACCGGGTGTGGACCCGATCTTTTCGTCGAAATCCTTGATCTGACTGGTGGTTGCAAAATCATCCGGTCCCGGCGCCTTGCTGCGATCGAACAGGCCCAGCCGGTCCATCCAGACCACCATCGGGTCCATCAACGTCAGCCCATCCTTGTGCTGCGCCACCTCGGCAGCACCAATGCGCAGCACCTTGAACGACTCCAATATAGCGCGCGGTGTGCGCATCTCGATGGCCCAGGCCTGTGACGCGATGGCACGGTGCCGCTGCAGCAGCGCGCTCTGATCGGCGCCAGCGAAACCGAAGCGCAATGACGGGGATCGTGCAGCAGCTTCCATGGCTTGCCACGCAGCTGCCGGAACCGGGCGGCTGGCATCGTAAAGGCTCCGGTTGGTACGGCGAGCGAGAATCTGCGCGAATAGTGGATCCTTGTCGACCCCTGTGTCCCGCACCAGGCGGATACGGGCCACCGGCCGTTGGTCGATTGCCTCGGATCCGAAAGCGCCATCGGGAAACAGCGTGATCTCGGTGCGCAGACCACGTTCACGCGCGGCAATGTCGAGCAATTCGAGAAACGTGCCATGGCTCATCATGATCTGGCGCGAGAACGGATCAGTCTCGGGCAAGAGCCGCTGAAGATCGCAACGCAATACGATGTTATCCGGTTCGTCCAGATCAACGATCCACGACTGCAGGTTGTGCGAATGGGGCGCCAAAATGGCATGACTCAGGATCCAGCGGCGTACATCGCCCTGTTCGCCGCTCGGTCCGTTCCAGGCTGCGACGGCTTCGGGGGGTACCGCGCCTGTGCATCCGGCCAGGTTGGCGGTGGCCGCCACCACAAGGCCGCCACCAGCAATGCGGATAAAGTTTCTACGTTCCATGACCTGCTCCCATCTTGTTGACCCATGGCGGCAATGGTGCGCCGTCGACTCGCCGCTTGTGCGCCGCGATCGCCAGTGGCGTCATTCGGTCTGGCGGTCTGCAGCGCCATTGTGGGTAAACGTACCAGTCAGCACAATGCGTCAATTGCACACATCAGGATTGCCATATTGCATAACGCGCCTTCCAGTGGCTGTGCCATTGAGCCACCGGAGCCGTCCAGGTAAAAAAGAACCCGCAGGCCTGGAAGCCTGCGGGTTCTTGTTCAGCGTTGCGGTGTGTGATCAGCCGCGTGCGGGCCTGGCTGGGCGCGCTGGGCGACGTGCGGCGTCACGCGGGCCAAAACCTGCGTTCGGACGATCACCACCGTTACCGCTCGGGCCAAAACCCGGCCGCTGCGCAGCAGGTTTGCCAAACGCCGGCTTGCGCGGTGCGAAGTCGTTGCGCGGTGCGAAGTCGTTGCGTGGCGCGAAGTCGTTGCGCGGTGCGGAGTCGTTGCGTGGCGCAAAGTCATTGTTCGGGGCGTGCCCACCACCATCACGGCCACGGGGCGGGCCACCGAACTTGCGGTCGCGCGATGGTGCATTGGATCCACCGCGGCTGTCGCGGCCACCAAAGTTGGAACGCGGACGCGATGAATCGGGCATGCGCTGTTGCGGCTCAAGACCAGGAATCACTTCTGCCTTGAACTGCTGACGGGTATAAGCCTCGATGTCGAAAATCTTGCGCCGGTCACGGAACTCGGCCATCGTCACGGCAAGGCCATCGCGTCCGGCGCGACCGGTGCGACCGATACGGTGGGTGTAGTCCTCGGCCTTCATGGGCAGGCCGAAGTTGAACACATGGGTGACGGTCGGCACGTCGATGCCGCGGGCTGCGACGTCGGTGGCCACCAGAATCTGTACCTGGCCGTCGCGCAGCGCCATCAGGCGCCGGTTGCGTATGCCCTGGTTCAAGGCGCCGTGCAGCGCTACTGCGCTGAAGCCATCCTGTTGCAGGTCATTGGCAAGACCGTCACATTCGATCTGCGTGCTGGCGAACACGATCGCCTGGTTGATCGTGGTGTCGCGCAACCAATGGTCGAGCAGCTTGCGCTTGTGGTGGGCATTGTCGGCCCAGAACAGCACCTGCTTGATGTTCTGGTGCTTTTCCTGCGGCGAGTCTATCTGCACCCGTTGCGGCTCGCGCATCACCCTGGTGGCCAGCTGCTGAATGCGCGGCGCCAGCGTGGCGCTGAACATCATGGTCTGCTTGCGCTCGATCGTGAGCTGATTGAGTTCGGCCAGGTCGTCGGAAAAACCGAGGTCCAGCATGCGGTCGGCTTCGTCGACCACGAGGAATTGCACCTGATCGAGCTTGATCTGCATCGAGCGTTGCAAGTCGAGCAGACGACCGGGCGTTGCCACGACCAGGTCGGCATTTTGCAGACGCGCAATCTGCATCTGGTAAGGCATGCCACCAACCACGTTGGCGACGCGCAGGCCACGGCAATGCCGAACCAGGCCGATGGCGTCCTGGGCCACCTGCTGAGCGAGTTCGCGTGTCGGACACACCACCAGGGCGCCCGGTGTTGCCGCCTTGAAGTTGCGGCTGCTGGTGGGGTCCTTGCGCTTGGCGCGCTTGGGCGGAGCCTCACCGCGGGCGGCGGCGTCGGCACAGGCCTTGTCGAAATCTTCGCGCTCCTTGGCAGCGGCCTTGGCCTGCTGATCGAGCAGCGTGTGCAAGACCGGCAACAGGAAAGCAGCGGTCTTGCCGCTTCCGGTCTGGCTGGACACCATCAGGTCGGTGAAACGGGCGCCCTTGGCAGTGTCGGACAGGTCCTGCATGGCCATCGGAATGCATTTTTCCTGCACCACGGTCGGCTGCACATAGCCCAGGTCGCGAACGGCCTGCACCAATTCGGGCGCAAGGCCCATTTTCTGGAAACCGTTGGGGGCTTCCACCACCTCGGCTACCTCAGCTATCTCGTCAACCAGAATCTCGGAGGGCTCCGTAAATTCGGGCTGCGGTTCCATGGCCACTGGCGTCACGGAATCAATAGACAGGTCTTGGTCGGGCACGGGCGCGCCGACCACATCAAATGCGTCGTTCATATATTGGATCTCACACGAGCACGCCACACGTGGTGCAGCGCTTCGTTTATGGTCAAACAAACATCAACCATCAAACGAAACTCAATGCCAACTCGTGTTGGCCGCAGCCGGATAGCTGCACTATAGAGGGGCTCTTGTAAACGGTTAATCGCCTTTGCGCTTACACGCTTGTGCGGTTTTAACCAATGAACCCGTGTGTGAGGGGAGATGCACTAAAAACGCTACCTCGTAGTAGCGAAGCCCTCGATTATGGCACGACTTCGGGTTTCTACCTAATCCACCATGCGCAAGAACGTTTCCCGGTAGTGCTCGAGTTCGTCGATCGACTCGTGTACGTCGGCCAGTGCTGTGTGGGACTGCTGCTTCTTGAACCCACTGTGCACCTGGGGACGCCAGCGCTTGGCCAGTTCCTTGAGAGTGCTCACATCGATGTTGCGGTAATGAAAATACGACTCCAGCTTCGGCATGTAGTTGACCAGGAATCGACGATCCTGGCTGACGGTATTGCCGCACAAAGGCGACGCATTCTTCGGCACATACCGGGCCAGAAACGCCAGGATCTGCTGCTCCGCCTGCGCTTCGGTCAGGGTCGACGCCCGCACCTTGTCGATCAGGCCGCTTCTGCCATGGGTTCCCTTGTTCCACGCGTCCATCTGGTCCAGCAGCGCATCACTCTGGTGAATGACCAGTACCGGACCTTGCAGGCGCGGCTCCAGACGCGGGCCGGTCACGATCACGGCAATTTCGAGCAGGCGCTCCTTGTTGGGCTCGAGTCCCGACATCTCGCAATCGATCCAGACCAGGTTCTGGTCCGATTTTTCCAGTACTGCTGTCGTTTGATCCATAGGCTTGATTGTCGCCCAAGCAATCCGGGTCTTTGAATTGCACCTAAACTTCGCGTCATGAACGTCTTCTCCCGATCGCACCGTGTTTGAACCCTGGACCCCCGAGGTGATCCTGACCGTCGCGTTCGCCGCGGCACTGGCGGCGGGCCTGGCCATGAAGTTCTGGCTTGCCTCGCGCCAGATCCGGCATGTGGCCCGCTTTCGCGAATCGGTTCCTGCAGCATTCGTCCGGCAGGTGACGCTTGAAGCACACCGCAAAGCGGCCGACTACACGATCGCCAAGACCCGCTTTGGCATGCTTGAGCTCGCGTTGGCAGCGGCCGTACTGCTGTGCTGGACACTGCTGGGCGGCCTGGATGCACTCAACCATGCGCTGATGCGCCTGACCGGGCCGGGTATGCCCCAGCAACTCGCGCTGCTCGGTGTCTTTGTGGTGATTGGCGCTCTGATCGAACTTCCGTTCAGTCTCCACCAGACATTCGGCATCGAGGCGCAATTCGGCTTCAACAAGATGACAGCACGGCTGTGGCTGGCCGACCTGGCCAAGTCGACACTGGTCGGCGCCCTGATCGGACTGCCCATTGCCGCGCTGATGCTCTGGCTGATGGGCGCGGCCGGCACACTGTGGTGGCTGTGGGCCTGGTGCGTCTGGATGGCGTTCAACCTGCTGCTGCTGATGGTGTACCCGACCTTCATCGCCCCGATGTTCAACAAATTCAAACCCCTCGAGGACGAGACGCTGAAGGCGCGCGTGACCGCACTGATGCGCAAATGCGGTTTCGCGGCCAAGGGCCTGTTCGTCATGGACGGCAGCAGGCGCAGTGCCCATGCGAACGCCTACTTCACCGGGTTTGGCGCGTCCAAACGCGTTGTTTTTTACGACACCCTGCTAGCCAGGCTGGCGCCGGCCGAAGTGGATGCGGTGCTGGCCCATGAACTGGGACACTTCAAGCACCGGCACATCACCAAGCGCATCATTGCCATGTTCGCGATGAGCCTGGCGGGCTTCGCCTTGCTCGGATGGTTATCCGGGCTGGCCTGGTTCTACACCGCGCTGGGCGTGCGACCGAACATGCTGGACGGCTCGGCGAACGATGCGCTGGCACTGTTGCTGTTTCTGCTGGTGATTCCGGTGTTCAGCCAGTTCGTGACGCCCATTTTCGCGCAGGTCTCGCGCAAGCATGAATTCGAGGCCGACGCCTTCGCCGTCGCGCAGACCAGCGGCGCCGACCTGTCCAGCGCCTTGCTCAAGCTCTATGAAGACAACGCCTCGACGCTCACGCCCGATCCGCTCTACGTCAGGTTCTACTACTCCCACCCGCCTGCCACGGAACGCCTGGCACGAATGACGGCATAAGGCAACAGGAAGCACAATGACAAGCATGATGAAAAAAACAGACTGGTCCGCGATCACGCGCCGCGCATTGACCGCCACGGAGATCGTCAGCCAGCTCGCACAGCGCGAAGGCTGGACACTCTGCGGCGAAGACGCCAACCTCGCGATCGAGAAGACATTTCACTTCGCCAACTACTACCAGACCATCGCCTTCGTCAATGCCCTGGCGTTCACCGCCCATGTGACGGACCACCATCCCGAACTGGCCGTGGGCTACAACCGCTGCGTTGTCAGGTTCAACACGCACGACGTTGGCGGTATCTCGAGCACCGACTTCGAAAGCGCCGCCGCTGCAGACGCATTGCTGGCATGACCGACGCCGGCAAGAGGCGCGCTTGACGACTGGCGCCGCGCTGCAGAGCGGGTTGATCGTCGCCAACCATGGGCGGCACTTCCTCGTCGAGACCCCGTCTGGGCAGCGGGTCATCTGCCATTCCCGTGGCAAGAAGAGCCAAGGGGTGGTCGGAGACAAGGTCTGGTGGCTAGCCTCGCGCGATGAGGGAACGATCGAGAAGATCGAACCGCGGCGCAACCTGTTTTACCGGCGAGATGAGATCCGGACCAAATCCTTCGCGGCCAATCTGGACCTGGTGCTGATCCTGATTGCCGCCGAGCCGGCATTCTCGAACCAGCAGTTGTCGCGCGCCCTGATCGCTGCCGAAGCAGAACACATCACCCCGCTGATCGTGCTCAACAAGCGCGATCTGGTCGAGCCGTTCGCGCATGCCTGGGAATGGCTCGCACCCTACCGGGCCATGGGATACGAGGTCATTCCGGTGGCGCTCAAGCAACCCGGTGGCCCTGAGCCGACGGAGCTGATCGACCATTTGCAGGGCCGTACAACCCTGGTACTGGGGCCTTCGGGTGCGGGGAAAAGTACGCTGATCAACCGTCTGGTGCCCGATGCCGGTGTGTTGACGGGCGAGTTGTCGCAATCGCTGCGCGCCGGCAAACATACAACCACCAGCACCACCTGGTACTGGATCGACAAGGGCAGTGCGACCGCGTTGATCGACTCACCCGGGTTCCAGGAATTCGGCCTGCGCCACATCGAGCCGATGCGATTGGCGCGGTATATGCCGGATCTAGCCGCCCACGCAGACCACTGCAAGTTCTACAACTGCACCCATCTGCATGAGCCCGGCTGTGCGGTCATGGCGGCCTGCAAAGGGGATGATCGGACCATCAGTCCCGACCGCTACCGGATCTACACCGAGTTGTTCGCAGAACTCTCACAGTCGCGTTACTGAACGGTTGCCAGCGCCAAAGGCGCAGTACCCGCGCGACTGGATGTGCCCGAACGCACCTCAGCCCAGCAGGCGCGCCAGGCTCAGTAAGGCAAGCAAGACCATCCACATAACGACGGTTCGCCACACCAGGCCGACAACAACCGGCAAATGGCCTACCTCCGCGTCGCTGCCGACCGCACTGGCAAAAGAGAGCGACGACGGCCCGTCCGCCGGTACGGCGGGCCCCGCGCTGCCCGCTACCGGTCTCTCGCCCAGCCGGATGTCGATGGCACCGGCCGTGGATGCAAGAATGACCCCATCGTTGGTGACCGGCCCCTGGCGCTCGTAGCCGCGCCAACTGTCGATAGCATCCTCGAAACTGCCGACCACGGCAAAACCGATGGCCGTCACCCTCGCTGGCAACCAGTCCACCCAGTCCCACATCGTCTGCGCGACCCGCTGCAGCGCCCCGCTGACCGGCCGCACACGTGCCGCTTTCTCGCGCGCCCAGTAACGCGGAACGAACTCGCTCAACCGATACGCCACTGCACCCACCGGCCCAAGGCCCAGTACTGCCAGCACCGAAAACCAGGCCAGAACACCAAACACGTGCCGGTGCGCGGCCAATACCGAGTGCTCGACAACCTGGCGCACGATTTCGCTTCGACCTAATCCTGCAGCGTCCATTTGGCGCCATTGCGCCAGTAACTGACGCGCCTGCTGCTCGTCACCACCCTCCAGGGCATCACGGATTTCGGTGAAGTGGTGGCTGAACTGTCGGAACCCAAGCGAAAAATACAACACTATGATGTTCCAGAGCACTGCAAATGGCCACCCCGCCAGGCCCGCCAGCAGCGCGTACACCACCAGCACCAGAACTGAAGGCAGGATGACCGCAATGCCCCAGGCCAGCCAGGCATGGTGCTCGCGCCCGGCATCGAAGGTCCGGCCGCACCAGCTGACCCAGGTGCGCAGACCGACATGAATCACATTGCCGCGTCCTACCGGCCGCGCCTGCTCGATCAGCAGGGCAATCAATATGGCAATGAAACTCATGGTGGAATCATAAGTGCATGGTTGAACTTGCGTCGCCGTGCGCCACCAATATCGTCAAGGCGCTAGCGTGCCGACAGAAAACGGTAGAAATTGCGCAACATACCCGCGGTTGCGCCCCAGATGAAACGCTCGGCGATTCCGTCGTGATAGGGCATCGACAACCACTCGCGACGTTGGCCCTGCCAGTCGACGGCATGGCGCCTGTGGTTGGCCGGATTCATCAGGAACGCCAGCGGCACTTCGAATATCTCGTCGACCTCATCGGCGTTGCGGGCGACCGCGAAACCACTGCGCAACAGGGCTACTACCGGGGTGACGATGAATGCACTGCCCGTCTTGTAGATCGGCAACGTGCCCAGTACGTCGACAAAATCCGGTGCAAGCCCGATTTCCTCCTGCGCTTCGCGCAAGGCGGTCACCGTCAGGTCACGGTCACCCGGGTCCTGCTTACCGCCCGGAAACGCGATCTGCCCGGAGTGGTTCGACAAATGCGCCGTTCGCTGCGTCAGCAACACCATCGGTTCGTCGCGACACACTATCGGTACGAGTACCGATGCCGGCGTTGGCGCCCGATCGGTGAACCGCGGCTCGGCAAGCAGTTCAGGCTCCCACAATGGCGGCCGCAGGAATCGTTCGCGCAGCGCCGGCAGTGCGAGCACCGTAGCCGACACAGCCGGCAGATGCGTGTCGACGCCAATCACCGGGACGGTGTGCGGGTCAAAACCGAGCAGGCTGGACAGGGGGGCGACGGGACGGCTGGATGACACGGGGACAGGTTGCGACCGGAAACGAAAAAGCCGCCTCGCGCTGATGCTGGAGGCGGCTTTATTCCGGGATGGATCGGACTCAGACCTTTGCGACGGCCACTTTCTTCGGAGCCAGCTTTTCCTTGATGCGTGCCGAACGACCGCTGCGCTCACGCAGGTAGTACAACTTGGCCCGGCGCACGTCGCCCCGGCGCTTGACCTCAATGCCCGCGATCAGGGGGCTATGTGTCTGGAAGGTCCGCTCGACGCCTTCGCCGCTGGAGATCTTGCGCACAATGAAAGAGCTGTTCAGGCCGCGATTACGTTTGGCGATAACCACGCCTTCATATGCCTGCAGGCGCTTGCGGGCACCTTCGACAACCCTGACACTGACAATGACTGTGTCACCAGGGGCGAATACGGGAATGGTCTTCCCGATGCGAGCAATTTCTTCTTGCTCCAGGATTTGGATCAGGTTCATGATTTCCTCAATTGATCATGTTTGCACCAGCGTCGACATGACGCAAAGGCCTTTAGCGCGAAAACAAAAGTCAAAACATTAGTCAAAACATTAGTCAAGACATTAGTCAAAACATTAGTCAAGACAAAATCCAAGGCTAAAGGCGGCCAAACAGAGGATCGGACAGCCGAGCATTATAGCCTGACTGGCGCCGGCATTCAATCGTTGGCCGACGCACCCGGCGCGGACACCCTGGCGAGGCAGTTCTCGTCCTGCATGCTCAGTTGTCCAAGCGACCGCGCGCGTACGATAAGGTCGGGCCGCAGGCTGTGGGTCAACACAAGACTCTGCTCGCGTCGCCAGCGCGCGACGTTGGCATGGTGCCCGGACAACAACACGTCGGGCACGCCGGCCCCGCTCCAGGACTCCGGACGGGTGTAATGTGGACAGTCAAGCAACCCGTCCAGTGCCACGTTGAAGCTGTCCTGCTGGTGGCTGGCGGCATCACCCAGCACACCCGGCTGCAGCCGCGCCACCGCATCGAGCAGCGCCAGAGCGGCAATTTCGCCGCCGGACATAACGAAGTCGCCCAGGCTGATCTGCTCATCAACATGGGCATCGATGAAGCGCTGGTCCACGCCTTCGTACCGACCACACAGGAGGATCGCACCTGTGCTGGACGACCAGCGTTGCACCTGGGCGTGATCGAGCGTGCGTCCCAGTGGGGAGAAAAGCACCACTGGCGCCTCATCGGCGCGCTGGGACCGGATATGGCGCAGACTCTGCGCCAAAGGCTCGGCCATCATGACCATGCCAGGGCCACCGCCAAACGGGCGATCATCGACGCGCTGGTAGTTCCCCTGGGCGAAATCGCGCGGGTTGGTGAAGACGACGTCCACGAGCCCTGACTCGAATGCCCGTCGGGTCACTCCCGCATGCTGGAACGGCCCGAACAACTCGGGGAACAAGGTGATGACGTCGAAGCGCATGAAACGCTCTCAATTAGATGTGGCTTTGCCACTGTGCTTGACCCCTGGGGGCGGGAATGACGCAGTCATTTCCTGGGGGTCCTCAATAATCGGCTTGCCAGTCAACCGTGATGCGCCCGCCCTTGATATCGACCGCGTCGATGTACACCGCAACAAACGGAATCATGCGATCACGCACTTCATCATCGAGTTTGTATTGCATGACCAGCACCGCCTGCGCCGATGTCTGGAGCAACTCGGTTACGACTCCGAGCACTTCACCTTCGCGGTTGACGACTTCCAGGCCAATCAGATCGACCCAGTAATACTCGTCACCAGACGTGCTTGGAAAGCTCGCGCGCCGAACGAATACCCGCGCGCCGCGCAGCGACTGCGCCGAATCGCGGTCATCGACGCCATTGACAAGCGCCACAACGCTGCCTGAATGCTCCTTGGCTTCGCGCACCCTCATAAGCAAGGTGCCGTCGAAAACCTTCGGCCCTCGTTCGGACGGTTTCAGAAACCACTGTTTGGAGGAAAACAGCGCCTCCGGGTCGGGACTGAAGGCAATCACCTTCAACCAACCCTTGACGCCCCAGGCATCCCCTATGCGCGCGACTTCGATCGCGTCGCCGGGGAACTCGGCAGTGTCAAGCTGAAATGCCATCTGTTGCCACTACGCAGTCCGCACCCGGGTTCATGAGTGCGGAGATGGTTTTCAGGCTGCCTTCTTGGCAGCCTGTGCCAGCAAGCGCTCGACCGTTGGCGATGCTTGCGCGCCAACACTCTTCCAGTAGGTCATGCGATCCTGGGCGATGCGGATGCTTTCCTCATTGGCCGTGGCGATCGGGTTGTAAAAACCGAGGCGCTCGATGAAACGGCCGTCACGACGGGTACGCTTGTCGGCTACAACGATATTGAAAAACGGGCGGGCCTTGGCACCACCACGGGAAAGTCGGATGACGACCATGATTTATCCTTTGGGGGGGCAGAAATTACTTTCCACCAGTATTTCGGCGCTGAGACACGTAACATGGCCACCCGGCCAGCAACACGCTGAAAAGCCCTCGATTATATAACGGCAGATGTGTCCTTGGCGGCCGTCATCGACGATGGCCAATTCAATGCGCGCTGCGACACCACAGTTCACGTGACGGCACAATGCAGTTGCGCGACTCGCACACCCGCCAGTTCCACCCGACCCCCACTATCCTGAGCAGCACGCCCGCCACATGAAAAACAAGACCGCAGCCACATGGCTGGCCCTGATCGGTGGCCCGATCGGCCTGCACCGGTTCTACCTGCATGGTTGGCGCGATCGGATCGGCTGGTTGCTGCCGTGGCCCAGCCTTGTCGGGTTGATCGGAGTAGTGCGTGCGCGCGAACTCGGCGTGGACGACCAGTTGAGTTGGGTACTGGCGCCGTTGCTCGGACTCGTGATTGCCGGCTGCGCGCTGACGGCCATTGTGTACGGACTGCGTGACGCGCAAAAATGGAACCGCCAGTTCAATGCCGCACATGACCCCGATGCGGCCGCCGGGCGCTCCAGCGGCCTGACCATCCTGGCTGTCGTGTGTGCAATGCTGGTGGGAACAACCGCATTGGTGGCATCACTGGCCTATGTTTTCCAGCACTATTTCGAGTACCAGGCTCTGCAGCCATATTGAGGCCACGGCCAGCGCCAGCACAGGCACGGTCAGCTCCAGATCGGTGCGCGGCCCAACCTGCCGGTAGCACGAAAGCGCCCCGCGAGCGTGATGGACCAAGAACAGGCGGCTGCCGGACTCCGGCAACCGCTCACTGACAGCCCCTCCTGCAGCGCCCGGTCAGGCCGGAGCGCTTTCCTTGACCGTCGCCGCCGCATCGGTGAACTCGTCGATGCGGTCGAAGTTCAGGTACTTGTAGACCGTGTCGCTGGCGGCCGTCAGCACCCCCATATCGGCCATGTATTCCTCTTTTGTCGGAATCCGACCGAGCTTGGAACAGATGGCGGCGAGCTCCGCCGACCCCAGATACACATTGGCGTTCTTGCCGAGCCGATTGGGGAAGTTGCGCGTTGACGTGCTGAAGACGGTGGCGCCCTCCTTCACCTGCGCCTGGTTGCCCATGCACAGGCTGCAACCCGGCATCTCCATGCGCGCACCGGCGGAACCCAGAACACCGTAATGGCCCTCGTCGCTCAACTGTTTGGCGTCCATCTTGGTCGGTGGCGCCATCCACAACTTGACCGGGATGTCACGCTTGTTCTCCAGCAGTTTGGAGGCGGCCCGGAAGTGCCCGATGTTGGTCATGCAACTGCCGATGAACACCTCGTCGATCTTGGCGCCGGCAACGTCGCCCAGCGTTTTGACGTCGTCCGGATCATTCGGGCAAGCGACTACCGGCTCGTGGACGTCGGCCAGGTCGATCTCGATGACCGCAGCGTATTCGGCGTTCGCATCGGCTTTCATCAGCACCGGATCGGCCAACCAGGCTTCCATTGCCTTGATCCGCCGCTCGATGGTGCGCACATCCGAGTAACCATTGGCGATCATCCATTTCAGCATCGTGATGTTGCTGGTGATGTATTCGATGATCGGCGCCTTGTCCAGATGCACGGTGCAACCGGCAGCTGAACGCTCGGCGGACGCGTCGCTGAGTTCGAACGCCTGCTCGACCTTCAGCTCCGGCAGCCCCTCGATCTCAAGGATGCGACCGGAGAAGATGTTCCTCTTGCCCTGCTTGGCCACCGTCAGCAGTCCAGCCCGGATTGCGTAAAGTGGAATCGCGTTGACCAGATCACGCAAGGTCACACCGGGTTGCAGTTTCCCCTTGAAACGCACCAGTACGCTCTCGGGCATATCCAGTGGCATCACACCGGTTGCAGCGCCGAACGCGACCAGGCCGGAGCCCGCCGGGAAGCTGATGCCGATCGGGAAACGTGTGTGGCTGTCGCCGCCGGTCCCCACGGTATCGGGCAACAACATGCGGTTGAGCCAGCTGTGGATGATGCCGTCGCCCGGACGCAGGCTGATGCCACCGCGGTTACTGATGAAATCAGGCAACTCATGGTGCATCTTGACGTCGACCGGCTTCGGATACGCCGCGGTATGGCAGAACGACTGCATCACCAAATCGGCGCTGAAACCCAGGCACGCCAGGTCCTTGAGCTCGTCACGGGTCATCGGCCCAGTGGTGTCCTGCGAGCCGACCGAGGTCATTCGCGGCTCACAATACGTGCCGGGACGCACACCCTGGCCATCGGCCAAACCAACCGAACGACCGACCATTTTTTGCGCCAGCGTGAAGCCGGCCTTGCTACCCGGTGGGTTCTGTGGCAGCCGGAACAGGGTGCTCGGCGGCAGGCCCAACGCCTCGCGTGCCTTGGCAGTCAGGCCGCGGCCGATGATCAGCGGAATACGCCCACCCGCACGGACCTCGTCGAACAACACGTCGCTCTTGAGCTTGAACTCCGCAATGACCTTGCCATTCTTGAGCGCCTCACCATCGTAGGGACGCAGTTCCACCACATCGCCCATCTCCATCTCGCTGACGTCGAGCTCGATCGGCAGCGCACCGGAGTCCTCCATCGTGTTGTAGAAAATCGGCGCGATCTTGCTGCCCAGGCACACGCCACCAAAACGCTTGTTCGGCACGAACGGGATGTCCTCACCGGTGAACCACAGTACCGAGTTGGTCGCCGACTTGCGGCTCGATCCGGTACCGACAACGTCGCCCACATAGGCCACCAGATTACCCTTGGCGCGCAGGTCTTCGATGAACTTCACCGGGCCGCGTTTGCCATCGAGTTCCGGCGTGACCCCGGGACGGGCATTCTTGTGCATCGCCAGGGCATGCAAAGGAATGTCGGGACGGCTCCAGGCATCAGGCGCAGGAGAAAGGTCGTCGGTATTGATCTCGCCAGCGACCTTGAAAATGCTGACGGTGATGCTTTTCGGGACTTCCGGCCGACGGGTGAACCACTCTGCATCGGCCCAGCTCTGCAGCACCTCCTTGGCATGCTGATTGCCCTTGTCAGCCTTTTCCTTGACGTCGTGAAACTGGTCGAACATCAACAATGTCTTCTTGAGTCCTTCGGCCGCCGCCGTTGCAACCGATACATCGTCCAGCAGGTCAACCAGCGGACCGATGTTGTATCCGCCAAGCATGGTGCCCAGTAGTTCGGTGGCCTTATTCCGGCTGATCAACGTCGACTTCTCGCTACCATGCGCGACCGCAGCAAGATAGCTCGCCTTGACCTTGGCAGCGTCGTCGACGCCGGCCGGCACCCGATGGGTCAGCAGTTCCAGCAATTCGGCGCCTTCATCGGATGCCCCGGCGGGCACCTTCTTGAGCAACTCCACCAGTTCAGCGACCTGAACGGCCGACAACGGCAATGGCGGAATCCCGAGCGCGGCACGTTCTGACACATGGGCACGATAGGCTTGCAACATCAATACTTCTCCTGGTTTACTAAATCTGGTTGCGGACCCGATCACGGGTCCGTTTCGCTATTTCTTCACGACTTCCGTCGCAGGGCTGTTGTCCAGCACACTGGCCGGCGGGTTTCTGCGCATGTCGTCGGCCACCTGTAGCTGGATCGCGCTCTTGCATTCGTCCGCCAGGCGCCTGCCCAGCGTCTGGTTCATCAGCATCGACTTGTTGGCCAGCTGCAACCAGACGATGCCAGCCCCCTTGTCTTCCAGGCGCACGGCGCCGGTGGTGGTCAGCTCCGGCGACAGGCGGTACCGGACCTTGCCGATGGCCAGATTGAAGTAGCCCAGCTGGCCCGGCTCGGGCAGCAGCGTGACGCTCTGGCCCAGCTCGCACGGCAAGGTGCCAACCTGCACCAGGCCCGCGACCGCGATATGGTCGGCCGACAGCATCGCCGGTTGGGCCATCGCGGAACCCGCGAGGAGTAGCGCCACGGCAACTACAAGGTGTGTTTTCATGATCGAAATCCTCGCGTCGGGAAAACCCGCATTATTGCAACGAAGCAGCAAAAAGTCGCCTCGCCTTCTCGGGCAGCGCCTGGCCGGTGCGGTGGGCCCGTTCCAGAATCTGCCAATACAGGCGATAACTGGCCCGATCATGCAGACGCCCCTGATAGTCGATCGGCGCCCAGTTCGCCGCCTGCGCAAGCGCCACGATCTCGGACGCTACTCCGATCTCGGCCTGCGAGGGGGCAAACGCCGCCAGGATCGGACGTATCTGGTCCGGATGAATGCTCCACATGCGGGTAAAACCCATCTCGCTGGCCGCGATACGGGCCGCTTTCTCGATCGCGGCCACATCCCGAAACTCGGTGACCACACAATGCGACGGTGCCTTGCCATGCGCGTGACACGCCGACGCGATTTCCAGTTTGGCCCGTACCACCAGCGGATGCGAAAACTGACCGGCGCCCGACATGCCGTGGGCTGGAATTGCACCACCGTGCGCGGAGACAAAATCCATCAGACCAAAACTGATCGATTGCACCCGCGGATGGGCTGCAATGTCGAACACCCGATGCACGGCTGCCGGGGACTCCACCAGCACATGCAGCGGCAAGGCGCGAACGGCCGGATCCTGCGTCGCGCTGTCGATCGCCGCCACAGCACGCTCGACGTCGGACACTGACTCGACTTTGGGCACCATCAGATGGCACAACATGGCGCCTGCGCCCCTGATGACCGTGTCGATGTCGCCGTCGAACGCCGGGTGGTCGACAGGATGGACACGCACCGCAATGCGCGGCCGGATGGCCGCTGGCAACTTGTCGCCCTGCGCCATCGCGTCACGCACCAGTTCGACTACCAGCGCGGCATGCTCGGCCTCGGCACCCACCGGCGCACCATCCTCACAGTCGAGCGTGACGTCGAATACACAGGCGCCAAACTCGACTGTCAACGCGCGCTGCAGCTCCAGGCTCTTGCGCATGCGTGCCGGCACGCCACTGTAGTGGTCACACACCGGCAGCAAGCCGAATGCGGCCTGGGCGCCGAGCAGTACGTCACGCGGGTGCTGCACGGCTTACAGCAGATGGGCGACGCCTGCCTGCTCGTCCTGCAACTCCTTGAGCGTCTTGTTAATGCACTCCTGGCTGAAGGCATCAATCTCGAGGCCCTCGACCAGTTTGTATTCACCACCGTCGCAGGTCACGGCGAAGCCGAAGATCGTATCTTTCGGGATGCCGTATTGACCGTCGGATGCAATACCCATGGTTACCCACGCACCGTTGGTACCCAACGCCCAGTCGTGCATGTGGTCGATAGCGGCATTGGCTGCCGATGCCGCCGACGATACACCGCGCGCAGCAATGATCGCCGCGCCACGTTTGCCGACCGTCGGCAGGAACGTGTTCGCGTTCCAGTCCTGATCGTTGATCATGTCCTTGACGTTCTGGCCGCCAATGGTGGCAAAACGGTAATCGGCATACATGGTCGGCGAGTGATTGCCCCACACCACCAGTTTCTCGATGTCGGCAACAGCCTTGCCGGTCTTGGCCGCGATCTGGCTCAATGCGCGGTTGTGGTCGAGTCGCAGCATCGCGGTGAAATTGCGGCGTGGCAGGTCCGGGGCGCTTTTCATCGCAATGTAAGCATTGGTGTTGGCCGGATTGCCCACCACCAGCACCTTGACATTGCGGCTGGCAACAGCGTTGAGCGCCTTACCCTGGGCGGTGAAGATCTGGGCATTGGCCGCGAGCAGGTCGGCGCGCTCCATGCCGGGGCCACGTGGGCGGGCGCCGACCAGCAACGCGTAGTCGGTGTCCTTGAATGCCTGCATCGGTTCCCCGTGCGCCTCCATGCCGGCGAGCAGCGGAAACGCGCAGTCTTCGAGTTCCATCATCACGCCCTTGAGCGCGTTTTGTGCCTTCTCGTCCGGGATCTCGAGCAATTGCAGAATCACCGGCTGATCGGTCCCCAGCATGGCGCCACTGGCGATTCGAAACAGCAATGCATATCCGATTTGACCCGCGGCACCAGTGACGGCAACGCGAACAGGTTTTTTACTCATGTTCAGGACTCCAGGAAAAGTTGGGAAAGCAAGAAGAAGAAGACAGGCACGCCGACACGGACGGCCTGCGAAAAACCGTGCGATTTTACCGTTGAATGCATCGATCCGTCAATTTGTCTTATATCTTATATAAGATATGATTCGCGGTCTGCGCGCCACGACCAATCGCCGACGACAGATCTATCCAACCATGCAAACCCACCCCTCCTCCCTTGGCGCTGACCCTGCGCGCAATGCGGCACCGGCCACTCAGGCTAGCCAGGGAACCCCTGCGTTCAGCCCGCTATACCAGCAAATCAAGGCGTTGATACTCAAGGGCCTGCAGATGGGGGAATGGAAACCGGGCGAGGCGATCCCCAGTGAAATCGAGCTTGCGGGTCGCTACCGGGTCAGCCAGGGAACCGTACGCAAAGCGATCGATGCACTGGCAGCTGGCCACCTGCTGGTGCGGCGCCAGGGCAAAGGCACCTTCGTGGCCACCCACGCCGAGCAACATGTGCAATACCGGTTCCTCAAACTGGTGCCGGATGTGGGCGACGCCAACAGTGAAGGTCCGGCAGACCGCGAGATCATCGATTGCAAGCGCCTGCGGGCCACTGCCGATGTAGCCCGTGCGCTCGATCTGCACACGGGTGACGCCGTGCTGCAGGTGCGCCGCGTATTGTCATTCGCCGGCGAACCGACGATCCTGGAGGATATCTGGCTTCCGGGTGGCCCTTTCAAAGGCCTGACCGCGGCACGCCTCGCCGCTTACGACGGCCCGATGTACGCCTTGTTCGAGACCGAATTCGGGGTGCGCATGGTGCGTGCACGCGAACAGATTCGCGCGATACTGCCGGATCAGGCGCAAAGCACCCTGCTCGGCGTGACCCCGCAAACACCATTGCTCAGCGTCGAGCGGGTCGCATTCACCTATGATGGCAAAGCCATGGAAATGCGTCGCGGCCTGTATCGAACCGATACGCACTATTACCGGAACGAACTGCAATAAAGACCGTGCGCGACGCCGCCTTACCCGGAGTGGACGACGGGACATGACTGCAAGCGCTGCGTCAGTTGTTCAGGTTCGAATAGAATTTTTACAAAATCGCGAACGCGTCCAAGCCAATCAACAGACTACCGAGAGCTCACCCAAAGAAAAAACCATGAAAGAATTGGACACTTCCATACGCGCCAAGCGCCCCGAGTTCCGTAATATCAATGCGTTCAGCGATCTGCCGAACTACCGGCTGCCGCTGGCGGCATTGGTGTCGATCCTGCATCGCATCAGCGGTGCCCTGATGTTTTTGCTGTTGCCGTTCATCATCTGGATGTTCGACGTTTCGGTCTCGTCCGAGATCTCTTATGCCCGTTTCACCAGCGCGTTCTCGCAAGATACCGGGATGCTTCCGGGCTGGCTCCTGAAACTGGTCGCGTTGGCGCTGATCTGGGCCTATCTGCACCACCTTATTGCCGGTTTGCGCCACTTGCGCATGGACATGAATCACGCGGCAGTCAGCAAGGAGTCCGGCAAACGCTCGGCGGCCATCACGCTGGTGCTGAGCATCGGTCTGACCCTCATTCTGGGCGCCAAGCTGTTTGGCGCCTACTGATCATTTGAAACTGCGGCTGCACGGCGTGTCGCGCGGAATTTGCGTGCAGTGACACGACACCGCAACAGGAACGAAAAGGAATAACTCACCATGGCAGTCAACTTTGGAACGCGCCGCATCGTCGTCGGCGCCCACTACGGCTTGCGCGACTGGCTCGGCCAGCGCGTCACGGCGGCGCTGATGGCGGTTTTCACCGCGATCGTGCTGGCCCAGGTTCTCACCGTCCAGGGCGAACTGGGCTATGCACAATGGGCCGGCATATTTGCGGCGCAATGGATGAAGCTGCTGACCTTCGTCGTCGTCATTGCGCTGACCTACCACGTCTGGGTCGGCATGCGCGACATCTGGATGGACTACGTCAAGTCCGTCGCAGCGCGGTTGCTGCTGCAGGTTCTCTCGATCGTCTGGCTCCTCGGCTGCGCCGGATGGACCCTTCAGGTCCTGTGGCGGCTCTGATCGTCAATCTGCGATATTTTCCCAATTCGACTCTTTGCCAATGACCTACTCCATTACCAAACGCAAGTTTGACGTCGTCATCGTCGGCGCAGGCGGCTCCGGAATGCGCGCCTCGCTACAACTGGCTCGCGCCGGCCTGAACGTGGCCGTTCTGTCCAAGGTGTTCCCCACCCGCTCGCACACCGTCGCGGCGCAAGGCGGCATCGGCGCCTCGCTCGGAAACATGAACGAGGATAACTGGCACTACCACTTCTATGACACCGTCAAAGGCTCCGACTGGCTCGGCGACCAGGACGCAATCGAGTTCATGTGCCGTGAAGCACCCAAGGTCGTCTACGACCTGGAGCACATGGGCATGCCGTTCGACCGCAACCCCGACGGCACCATTTACCAGCGGCCATTTGGCGGCCATACCGCCAACTATGGCGAAAAGGCGGTCGAGCGCGCCTGCGCGGCGGCCGACCGTACCGGTCACGCCATGCTGCACACGCTATACCAGCAAAACGTCAAGGCCCGCACCGCCTTTTTCGTTGAGTGGATGGCCCTTGACCTGATCCGCGACTCTGACGGAGACGTGGTCGGCGTGACAGCGCTGGAAATGGAAACCGGCGACCTGCACATCCTGGAAGCCAAGACCACGATGCTGGCCACTGGTGGTGCCGGACGCATCTTTGCCGCCTCCACCAACGCATTCATCAATACGGGCGACGGCCTGGGCATGGCCGCACGGGCCGGGCTGGCCCTGGAGGACATGGAGTTCTGGCAATTTCACCCCACCGGCGTGGCCGGCGCCGGTGTGTTGCTGACCGAAGGCTGCCGCGGTGAAGGTGCGATCCTGGTGAACAGCAATGGCGAACGCTTCATGGAGCGCTATGCCCCAACGCTCAAGGACCTGGCGCCGCGCGACTTTGTCTCGCGCTGCATGGACCAGGAAATCAAGGAAGGCCGCGGCTGTGGCCCGAACAAGGATCACGTGTTGCTCAAGCTCGACCATCTGGGCGCCGACACCATCATGAAGCGACTGCCGTCGGTGCATGAGATCGGCGTCAATTTCGCCAACGTCGATGTCACTCGCGAAGCCATTCCGGTTGTGCCAACCATCCATTACCAGATGGGCGGCATTCCGACGAATATCCATGGTCAGGTCGTGTCACAGAAAGACGGTGACGACAATGTGCCGGTCAACGGCCTGTATGCAGTGGGCGAGTGCTCCTGTGTCAGCGTGCATGGTGCCAACCGACTGGGCACCAATTCGCTGCTCGATCTGCTGGTGTTTGGCCGGGCTGCCGGCAATCACATCGTCGAGTTCAACGACAAGAACAAGACCCACAAGCCTCTGCCAGCGAACGCAGCCGAGCGCTCGATCGAGCGACTGGCCCGTCTCGACAACGCCACGGATGGCGACTACGCACAGGACGTTGCCAATGACATTCGCGACACGATGCAGACCCATGCCAGCGTGTTCCGTACCCAGGCCAAGCTGGACCAGGGCGTAACTGCGATCGCAGCGCTGCGCGATCGCGTGCAGAACATCAACCTGAAAGACAAGTCCAAGATCTTCAACACCGCCCGCATCGAAGCGCTGGAAGTGGAAAACCTGATCGAAGCCGCAGAGGCCACGATCGTTTCCGCGGCAGCACGGCGCGAAAGCCGAGGTGCGCACACGGTCGACGACTATGGCGACACGGCCGAACACCCGAATGGTCGCAATGATGCCGAATGGTTGAAACATTCACTGTGGTACACCGAGGGCAACCGAATGAGCTACAAGGCAGTCAAGCTCAAACCGTTGACCGTGGATTCCGTGCCGCCAAAAGTGCGTACGTTCTAACTACCTCGCTGCCATAGACACCGCGCAAACGCACACAGGCGACACGCTCGCCGTTCGAATCGACAGGAGCTTGACATGCAGAAACGTACCTTCAATATCTACCGCTACGACCCCGACAAGGACGCGAAGCCTTACATGCAGACCATCGAGGTCGAACTCGACGGCAACGAGCGCATGTTGCTCGACGCCCTGATGAAGCTCAAGGCGGTCGACCCCAGCATTTCATTCCGGCGCTCGTGTCGCGAAGGCGTCTGCGGCTCGGATGCCATGAACATCAATGGCAAGAACGGTCTGGCTTGCCTGACCAACATGTTGACGTTGTCCGGTGTCATCACGCTCAAGCCCTTGCCCGGTCTGCCGGTGATTCGCGACCTGATTGTGGACATGACGCAGTTCTTCAAGCAGTACAACTCGATCAAGCCGTATCTGATCAACGACAACGTGCCTCCCGAGAAGGAGCGCCTGCAAAGCCCGCAGGAGCGTGACGAGCTCAACGGACTGTACGAGTGCATTTTGTGTGCCAGTTGCTCCACCGCCTGCCCCAGCTTCTGGTGGAATCCCGACAAGTTCGTCGGGCCGGCGGGCTTGCTGCAGGCCTACCGGTTCATCGCAGACAGCCGCGACGAGGCGACCGCTGAACGCCTCGACAATCTCGAAGATCCTTACCGCCTGTTCCGCTGCCACACCATCATGAACTGCGTCGACGTCTGCCCCAAGGGCCTGAACCCGGCGAAAGCGATCGGCAAGATCAAGGAAATGATGGTCTACCGGACAATCTGACCCCGCTCGAGTACAACCATCGTGGAATCCCGTGTCCCTGACACGCTTCTGGATGAACGGGCACTGAGCAAGCTGCGTTGGCGATGCCGCCGTGGCATGCTGGAAAATGACCTCATTCTGGAGCGATTCTTTGCCCGTCATGGGGAGAGCTTGACCGAACGCCAGGCGTCCGCCCTGAACGCGCTGATGGAGCTGAGTGACAATGATCTGCTCGACCTGCACCTTGGGCGGCGTACGCCAAAACAGATTGACATGGCCCTGGATCGCGACGACGTAATCGAAGTCCTGGGCCAGTTGAGAGATAAACAATGAAAGTGAATGAAATGAAACTCGCTGATAACAAAGCAACGCTGTCGTTCAGCAACGGATCACCCAGCATCGAATTCCCGGTTTATTCGGGAACCGTGGGCCCGGACGTTGTGGACATCCGCAAGCTGTATGGCCAGACCGGCATGTTTACCTATGATCCAGGTTTCATGTCGACCGCAGCCTGCGAGTCGGGCATTACCTACATCGATGGCGACAAAGGGGAGTTGCTATACCGCGGATATCCGATCGAGCAACTGGCCACCAATTGCGACTTCATGGAGACCTGCTACTTGTTGCTGTACGGCGGCCTGCCCAACCAGCAGGAAAAGACGACATTCAGCGATCTGGTCACCAATCACACCATGGTGCACGATCAAATGCACAACTTCGTGCGTGGATTCCGCCGCGATGCGCACCCCATGGCCATCCTGACCGGTCTGGTCGGCGCGATGTCGGCTTTCTACCATGACAGCACGGACATCCACAATGCTGAGCACCGCAAGATCTCCGCGATCCGCCTGATTGCCAAGATGCCGACGCTGGTGGCAATGGCATACAAGTACAACGTGGGACAACCCTACATGTATCCGCGCAACAGCCTGAGTTATGCCGGCAACCTGCTGCACATGATGTTCGCGAACCCGTGCGAGGACTATGTCGTCAATCCCGTGATTGAAAAAGCACTGGATCGTATCTTCATCCTGCATGCAGACCATGAGCAAAATGCGTCTACCTCCACCGTGCGCCTGTGCGGCAGCTCAGGCACCAATCCGTTTGCCGCGATTGCTGCTGGTGTGGCTTGCTTGTGGGGTCCTGCGCACGGCGGCGCAAACGAAGCGGCCCTGAAGATGCTGGAGGAAATCCAGCTCAACGGTGGTGTCGACAAGATCGGCGAGTTCATCAAGCAGGTGAAAGACAAGAACTCCGGCGTCAAGCTGATGGGTTTTGGTCACCGTGTATACAAGAACTACGACCCTCGGGCCAAACTGATGCAGGAGTCGTGCAAGGAAGTTCTCAGCGCGCTGGGCCTGGAAAACGACCCCTTGTTCAAGTTGGCAATGACACTGGAAAAGATCGCCCTGGAGGACGACTACTTCGTGCAGCGCAAGTTGTACCCCAATGTCGACTTCTATTCCGGTATCGTGCAACGCGCCATCGGCATTCCGACCACGATGTTCACCGCGATCTTCGCGTTGGCGCGCACCGTGGGCTGGATTGCCCAGCTCGACGAGATGATCGGCGACCCTGATTACAAGATCGGCCGTCCTCGCCAGCTGTTCACCGGCTCGACGCAGCGCGATGTGGTGGCGATCAGCAAACGCTGATTCCAGCCGTCGTCTGACTGTTCAGAGCTGCCGCCACTGCCGGGTCAAACCGGCGCTGGCGGCAGCTTCGTTCTAGAATCCCCTATGTTCGGACATTGACACCATGACACGCACGCTCTACGACAAAATCTGGGACGAACATGTCGTCCACACCGAAGAAGATGGCACTGCCACGCTCTATATTGACCGGCATCTGGTACATGAAGTGACCAGTCCGCAGGCCTTCGAGGGCTTGCGCCAAGCCGGTCGAAAGGTCTGGCGTGTCAGCTCCATCGTTGCCACAGCCGACCACAACACGCCCACCACGGGATGGGAGCGCGGTTACGACGGCATCACCGATCCGATCAGCCGTGAACAGATCACGACACTGGACGCCAACATTGCGCAATATGGCGCTGCGGCATATTTTCCGTTTCTGTCCAAACGCCAGGGCATCGTGCATGTCATCGGGCCGGAAAACGGTGCCACGCTTCCGGGTATGACCGTGGTGTGCGGCGACTCGCATACCTCCACCCATGGCGCCTTCGGCGCGCTGGCCCATGGCATCGGAACGAGTGAGGTCGAACATGTCATGGCGACCCAGACACTGCTGGCGAAAAAAGCCAAGAACATGCTGGTGCGGGTCGAAGGCGTCCTGCCCGCCGGCTGCGTAGCCAAGGATATCGTGCTGTCTATCATCGGGCGCATTGGCACTGCAGGCGGAACCGGCTACACCATCGAGTTTGCGGGTGCCGCGATACGGGCCCTGAGTATGGAGGGCCGCATGACGGTCTGCAACATGGCGATCGAAGCAGGCGCACGCGCCGGTCTGGTCGCGGTCGATCAAAAGACACTGGACTATGTCAACGGCCGCCCATTAGCGCCCACCGGAGTGGAATGGGAGCAGGCAGTGGCCTATTGGCGTACGCTGCACTCCGATCCGGACGCGACGTTCGATGCGGTCATTGAACTCGACGCCGCCGCCATCGTTCCGCAGGTGACCTGGGGCACATCGCCCGAGATGGTTCTTGGCGTGGATGCCCGGGTGCCAGACCCGGACAAGGAAAAAGACGCCAGCAAGCGCGGCGCCATCGAACGTGCGCTGACCTACATGGGACTGGAGCCCGGCAAGGCGCTGAGCGACATCTACGTCGACAAGGTATTCATCGGTTCGTGCACCAACAGCCGGATCGAGGACATGCGCGAGGCAGCAGCCATCGTCAAGAAAATGGGGCAAAAGGTCGCCAAGAACGTGCGGTTGGCGATGGTCGTACCAGGTTCCGGGCTGGTCAAGCAGCAGGCGGAGAGCGAGGGCCTGCATGAGATCTTCAAGGCGGCCGGATTCGAATGGCGCGAACCAGGCTGCTCGATGTGCCTGGCCATGAACGCCGACCGACTCGAGCCGGGAGAACGCTGCGCGTCGACCAGCAACCGGAACTTCGAAGGCCGCCAGGGCGCTGGCGGCCGTACCCATCTGGTGAGCCCGGCCATGGCCGCAGCCGCTGCGGTGCATGGACATTTCGTCGATGTCCGTCGTTTTATCTGACGCAGCCGGATTACAGCCATGCAAAAATTCACCGTGCACAAGGGCCTGGTGGCCCCGATGGATCGCGAAAACGTCGATACCGACGCAATCATTCCCAAACAGTTTCTCAAGTCGATCCGCAAGACCGGTTTTGGCATCAACTTGTTCGACGCCTGGCGTTACCTGGACCCGGGCTACCCCGGCCAGGACCCGACCAGTCGCAAGCCCAATCCGGATTTCGTGTTGAACCAGCCGCGTTATGCCGGTGCCTCGATCCTCCTGGCGCGCAAGAACTTCGGCTGCGGCTCGTCGCGGGAACATGCGCCCTGGGCACTCGACCAGTATGGGTTTCGCGCCATTCTGGCGCCGAGTTTTGCCGACATCTTCTTCAACAACAGCTTCAAGAACGGTCTGTTGCCCATCGTCTTGACCGAGACGCAAATTGCCCAGTTGTTCGACGAATCTGCTGCCAGTCCAGGTTACACGCTGACAGTCGATCTGGAACGGCAGAAGATCGTCAAACCGCAAGGCGAGGAAATCGACTTCGAGGCGCAGCCGTTTCGCAAATACTGCCTGATCAATGGCTTTGACGACATCGGCCTGACACTGCTTCAGTCTGACAAGATCAAGGCATTCGAGGCGCGGCGACTGGCAGAAAAACCCTGGTTGGCCAATGCCATGATCAACAAGGAGCCGGCATGAAGAGGTCGTTGGCACTGGCGCTTACCTACAGCGGATACCGGTGCTCGCAGCTCGGCAAGTTTGACGAGACCTCCAAGACACAGAGTCAGCGGGTGGATCAGGAGAACCTCCAGAACCGCCAGAGGCGCTGAGCGCTGTTTCCCCTACTTATCTACAAACGCTTCATCACACACATGAAAATCGCAGTCTTGCCGGGCGACGGCATCGGCAAAGAAATTGTCGCCGAGGCCGTCAAGGTACTCGACGCCCTCGATCTGTCCCTCGAGACCGAAACGGCGCTTGTCGGTGGAGCGGCGTATGAAGCGCACGGCCACCCGCTGCCCGAATCGACGCTGCGCCTTGCCAAGGCAGCGGACGCCATCCTGTTTGGCGCTGTCGGAGACTGGAAATACGACAAGCTCGAACGCGCGTTGCGTCCCGAGCAGGCCATTCTGGGCCTGCGGCGCGAGCTCGGACTGTTCGCCAACCTGCGACCGGCCATTTGTCATGCCCCGTTGGTGGATGCCTCGAGCCTGAAGCCCGAACTGATTGCCGGTCTCGATCTGCTGATCATCCGTGAACTGACCGGCGACATCTATTTCGGTCAGCCGCGCGGACGTCGCACGGCCACTGATGGCCATTTTCCGGGCAGCGAAGAGGCGTTCGACACCATGCGCTATTCACGTCCCGAGATCGAACGCATCGCCCATGTGGCGTTTCAGGCAGCCCGCAAGCGCAGCAAGAAGGTCACCAGCGTCGACAAGGCCAATGTGCTGGAGACCTTCCAGTTCTGGCAGGATGTCGTGACGGAAGTCGGCGCGCAGTATCCGGATGTTGCGCTCGATCACATGTATGTCGACAACGCCGCCATGCAACTCGTGAAGGCGCCCAAGAAGTTCGACGTGGTGGTTACGGGCAACATGTTTGGCGACATCCTGAGCGACGAAGCGGCCATGCTGACCGGGTCGATCGGCATGCTGCCGTCGGCCAGCCTGAACGCCAGCAACCAGGGCTTGTACGAGCCGAGCCATGGCAGCGCACCCGATATTGCCGGCCATGGCATTGCCAATCCGCTGGCGACCATCATGAGCGCTGCCATGATGCTGCGTTTCAGCCTGAACCAGCCCCAGGCCGCCGACCGGATAGAGGCCGCCGTAGGCAAGGTGCTGGAACAAGGTCTGCGCACCGTCGACATCTACAGCGAAGGCACGACCCGGGTCAACACCCGCGAAATGGGCGACGCAGTAGTACAGGCCCTGCGCGGCTGAATCGATTTACAATCGTAGGATGTTCCGGATCGCTGACACTTCAACACATGCTGGCCAACTCCTGCTGGCACCGATGTTGCATGCAGGCCCGGCATCCACCAAGACGACGACCATTAAAGGCTGAGGCAGCCCGGTTCGTCGCGCCCTCCCCGGCCAGACGAGCCGGACAGCTGAAAGTTCTTGCAATTTCAGTTTGATACGAGGCAACACAATGAGTAGCGCAGGTACGGTGACGGGGTTGGTCGGCTGGCGAGGTATGGTCGGCTCCGTCCTGATGGACCGCATGCAGGCCGAGGGCGATTTCGACCTGATCGAACCCATCTTCTTTTCGACGTCCAATGCTGGCGGCGACGCGCCGGCGTTCGCCAAGTCGGGTGAAAAATTGCAGGACGCGATGGACATCGCTGCGCTCAAGCGCTGCGACATCATCATTACTGCGCAAGGCGGCGATTACACGGCCGAGGTATTCGGCAAGTTGCGCAGCACGGGGTGGAACGGCCACTGGATTGATGCCGCGTCCAGCCTGCGCATGCAGGAAGACGCCGTCATTGTGCTGGACCCGGTGAATCTGCCAGCGATCCGGAACGCCCTGGCCCAAGGGGGCCGCAACTGGATCGGTGGCAATTGCACCGTCAGTTGCATGCTGATGGGCGTCGGCGCGCTGTTCAAGTCCGGTCTGGTCGAATGGATGACCTCCATGACCTATCAGGCCGCGTCCGGCGGTGGCGCACAACACATGCGCGAATTGCTGACACAGTTCGGCTCACTCAATGCCGAGGTGCGTGACCTGTTGGCCGACCCCAAGTCGGCCATTCTGGAGATCGACCGCAAGATCCTGGGCAGCCAACAATCGATGTCGGCTGCGGAAACAGCCAACTTCGGCGTACCCCTTGGAGGCAGCCTGATCCCCTGGATCGACAAGGATCTCGGCGACGGCGTCAGCCGCGAAGAATGGAAGGCGGGTGCTGAAAGCAACAAGATACTGGGTCTGGGATCGGCTTTCGGTACTGCGGCCATACCGGTCGATGGATTCTGCGTACGCGTCGGCGCCATGCGGTGCCACAGTCAGGCGCTGACGTTCAAGTTGACGAAGGACGTGCCGACAGCGGACATAGAGGCAATGATCGCGGCTGACAACGACTGGGTCAAGGTCGTGCCCAACAACCGTGAAGCGACCATGGGCCAGCTAACGCCGGTGGCTGTCACCGGCACGCTCGACATACCGGTCGGACGGATTCGCAAGTTGGCGATGGGTCCGGAATATGTCGGCGCCTTCACCATTGGCGACCAGCTTCTTTGGGGCGCTGCAGAGCCATTACGACGCATGTTGCGCATTTTGTTGGAACGCTGATCGCGCCTGGCCCCGAACCGAGCCGGTTTTGCGACTACCATCCGTCAATTCGTTGCCGTTTGACAACAAGAATACCTGACGCAAAGTAGGTATGACAGCGCCTCAACATTTGAGCGCTTTCTCACCTTGTCAGGCTAAGACATTGATGTTATGGTCCTTTTTAAGAATAGAGTGTCGCGGCATTTGCATTCACAATGCGCGGTTGTTGTGGTGCGCCCGAGCATCGGAGGCTACTAAATTGATCCCTAGTTCACATGGCTGGCGCAAGACCGCTGTCGCATCATTGGTCATTGCGCTATTTGGCCTGCCTGCGTCTTCGGCTTACGCCCTGGCACTCGGGCGCATTACGGTTCAATCAGCCCTGGGAGAACCACTTCGGGCCGAGATCGACATCCCGCAGATCAATGCCGAAGAAGCAGCCTCGCTCAAACCCACTTTGGCGCGGGCCGAATCCTATCGCGCCGCAGGACTCGAATTCAACCCGGCATTGACCAGTGTCCAGATTACGCTGCAACGCCGTGCCGACGGGCGCTCCTACATCCGCCTCGTAAGCGACCGGGCGGTATCCGAGCCGTTCCTCGACCTGATCCTGGAAGCCAATTGGTCCAGCGGCAGAATCGTGCGCGATTACACCGTGCTGCTCGATCCGCCCAAACTGGGCCCACGTGCACCGGTGGCGCCAGCGTCGCCGCAGGTGGTCGCATCAGCTGTCACCACACCCCGCGTCGTGACGACGCCTGCACCGGCCAACACACAAGCCGCCGTCACGACCCGCCCGGCAGTTGCCGCGCCGGTGCAAGTGCCTGCCGCACCCCCTCGCCCCGACAAGGTCACTGTACGACGGGGCGACACCCTCAGCGAGATCGCGCGCGCCAACAAGTCGTCACAGATTTCGCTCGACCAGATGCTGGTTGCGCTGTTGCGCGCCAACGCCAACGCTTTCATCAATGGGAACCTGAACCTTCTCAAGGCGGGGGCCGTACTGACGATGCCTACGGACGACCAGGCGGCAGCGGTTTCCGAGTCAGAGGCCTCGCGCACCGTCGTCGCACAAAGCCGCGACTTCAACGCATTCCGCAACAAGCTGGCCAGCAATGCACCGGAGCAGCAGGTTGCCACGGCCGACCGCTCCGCGTCCGGCTCGGTGCAGGCGCAGGTTGAGGACAAGCGTACGGTTGCGGCAGCGCCGGACAAACTGACCTTGTCCAAGGGCGGCGCGGACGCCATAGCAGCCGAAGAAAAGATTGCCGTGGCCAAGGCGGCGCAAGATGCCGCACAACGTGCTGCTGAGCTCACCCGCAATGTCAAGGATCTAAGCAGCCTGGGTGCTGCCTCGGCTGCGGCTGGTTCTGCCCCGCCTGTTGCCCCGGCCGCATCGGCCGCCCCGGCGACAGCGCCCGTCACCATAGCCGCGGCCACACCGGCGGCCGTCACACCAATACCCGCCGAACCGGCGCCGGTAGTAACGCCAGCAGCGCCGGCCGAGCCGGCTCCCGCCCCTGTTGCGACTCCTGCGCCGGCGCCACTGCCCGAGGAAGAGCCCGGCCTCGTTGACCAGTTACTGGCCAATCCCCTCACCCTGGTTGGCGGTGGCCTGTTGCTTGCAGTGCTGGCTGGACTGGGCATCTATCGGGCGCGCAAGCGCAAGGAAGCCACCGAGGTAGACAGTGCGTTTTTGGAAAGTCGGTTGCAACCCGACTCCTTCTTTGGAGCCAGCGGCGGACAGCGGGTAGACACTAACGATGGCGCAGCCACTGGCTCGTCGATGGTCTATTCGCCCAGCCAGCTTGATGCCGCCGACGATGTTGACCCAGTCGCAGAGGCCGATGTCTATCTCGCTTACGGGCGTGATCTGCAGGCCGAGGAAATCCTCAAGGAAGCCTTGCGTTCCCATCCCGGCCGGATTGCGGTGCACCAGAAGCTGCTCGACATCTACGCCAAACGCCGGGATACACAGGCCTTCGAGACCATGGCCAAGGAAGCGTTCCGGATCACCGGCGAAGACAGCCCTGAGTGGACTCGCATCTGTGAGCAGGGTCAGGGAATCGACCCCGCCAATCCAATGTACCGGCCCGGCAGCGCGCCTCCCAGCATTCAGGATCAGACCATCGCTACCAGCCCGTTGCCCGGCATGGCAGCAGCGAGCATGGCGACCCAGAAAATGGACCTGTCCGCACCTAAAGACCCGCCTGTATCGTCAGCGATGGATCTCGACCTTGATCTGGATTTTTCGCTCGACGAAGAACCTGCCAGCGCCATCGTGGAGGCACAGCCCAGCCGGCTGGAACCCACCGTGGCCGTTCGACCACAGGAACCAGACTCTCAACCCGTAACACTCGACGTTGATTTTGGCGAAAACACCGGGGCGATGAACATCAGCACCACGTCGACTGAAGCGGCAGAAGAGCCGCCCGAAACGGCCTTTCCGGAAATCGACGCAGCCGATGACACGGTCGCAATGGGAAGCGTACAGCCCGAGGAGTTCCGTCAACAGGCCGCTGTTAGCTTCGGATCGACCAGTCCGGCGCCGCTGCCGGGCGCTGATGACGATGCCGGCGGTGGCACATCGCGGGCGGGAGCGAGTTTCGACAGCACGGTGCCCAACGGGTTGACCGCATCACAAACACCTTTCAAGGCACCCGATACGCCCGACTCCGGCATGCTGGAGTTCGACCTGGGGACCTTGTCGCTCGACCTGAACACCCCCGAGGACGCGGAACCCGACACGACAGCCGAGTTGGAAGACCCGCTGGTGACCAAGTTGGCTCTGGCCGAGGAGTTCGTCTCCATTGGTGACGATGACGGCGCCAGGGCCTTGATCGAAGAGGTCATTGCGGAGGCCTCTGGCGACCTGAAGGCCAAGGCACAACGCGCGCTGGGCGGCCTGGGCTGAGGGCATGAGAGGCAATCGCTTGAACCCACTTGAGACCCCGCAAGCGAAGCTGTCGCCTGTGCGGGGCTGAGTCGGGACGGGCTGCCAAATGCATTGCGCCTGCCTGTTGGCGTGAGAGTCGCGCTCGGAGTCAGTTACAACGGACAGGCCTACCAGGGCTGGCAAAGCCAGCTTTCAGGCCGCACGGTCCAGGACCACCTGGAAAAAGCATTGTCACAACTTGCGGCGCAGCGTATTTCCACGTTGTGCGCCGGCCGCACCGACGCCGGCGTGCACGCGCTGATGCAGGTGGCGCATTTCGATACCAGCGCCGTGCGACGCGACGTATCGTGGGTGCGCGGCGCCAACGCCTACCTGCCGCGCGATATCAGTGTCGAATGGGCACGGCCGGTGCCCAATACCTTCCATTGCCGGGCTAGCGCCCTGTCGCGGCGTTATGCCTACATCCTGTACGTGTCACCAGCACGCCCCAGTGTCGACGCCGGGCGGGTGGGTTGGGTGATGCATGCGCTGGACGGCCAGCGCATGCGCGAGGCCGCAAACCTGATCATCGGGGAACACGATTTTTCGTCGTTCCGGGCGTCGGCATGCCAGGCGCTGTCACCGGTCAAGAACATGCAGCAGATCACGATTGCGCAGCGCGGCGCCTACTGGCACCTCGAATTCGAGGCCAACGCCTTCCTGCACCACATGATCCGCAACATCATGGGTTGCCTGGTCGCCATCGGGCAAAACAAATACCCGCCCCAATGGATACGCGAGGTGCTGGATGCTCGCCGACGCCAAAGTGCAGCGCCGACGTTTTCACCCGATGGTCTGTATTTTCTGGGGCCGCGCTATGCCGCGCACTGGGGCCTGCCGGAGCGCACCGCCGCGTATGATGGCCTGCCATGAGCCACAACGCGTTCCGCAACAACCATACCCGTATCAAGATCTGCGGCCTGACCCGCGAGCAGGATGTCGACGCTGCCATCGCTGCAGGCGTCGACGCCATCGGATTCGTGCGGTACGCCAAAAGTACGCGACTGGTGACGATTGATCGCGCAGTGGAGCTCGCCCGCCGCTTGCCGCCGTTCATCACGCCGGTGCTGCTGTATGTCAACGAGGACCCCCGTCAAGTCCTGATCGAAAGCGCGCGATTGGCACTGGCCATGGTGCAGTTCCACGGCGACGAGTCGCCGCAGCAATGCCTGGATGCCACTGGCGATGGCGCCCGTGGGTTCATGCGGGCCGCGCGTATTCCCCTGGGCCCCGACGCCGCTGCGTTTGATCTCGTAAAATACAGTTCTCAATTTCATCGTGCCCACGCCATCCTTCTCGACGCCCATGTCGACGGTTATGGTGGCGCAGGCCAAACATTCAATTGGTCACTGCTTCCTCCAAGCGTCAACTGTCACCTCGTCTTAAGTGGTGGACTCACGCCTGCAAACGTGACCGATGGCATCTTGCAGGTGCGGCCGCGTTGTAAGACGCTGGCTGTCGATGTCAGCTCCGGCGTAGAGGTGTCCAGGGGCATCAAGGACGCCGAGAGGATCCATCAGTTCGTCGCCGCCGTGCGCGCGGCAGACCGACAACTTGCAAAGACAAAACATGACTCCATACCAGCAACCTGACCCGAAAGGCCACTTCGGGAAATACGGCGGCAGCTTCGTCAGTGAGACTCTGACACTTGCCATCCAGGAACTGCAGCAGGCCTACGCCCGATACCAGCACGACCCGGAGTTCATCGCCGAGTTCGCCTATGAGCTGGCGCATTTCGTTGGGCGCCCCTCGCCGATTTACCATGCCGCGCGTATGAGCCGCGAACAAGGTGGCGCCCAGATCTACCTCAAGCGCGAGGACCTGAACCACACCGGTGCGCACAAGATCAACAACACCATCGGTCAGGCCATGCTGGCCCGGCGCATGGGCAAGCCCCGCGTCATCGCTGAGACCGGTGCCGGCCAGCATGGTGTGGCCACTGCGACAATTTGCGCGCGGTATGGCCTGGAGTGCGTGGTCTACATGGGTAGTGAGGACATCAAGCGCCAAAGCCCCAATGTGTACCGCATGCACCTGCTCGGCGCCAAGGTCGTGCCGGTCGAGAGCGGCAGCAGGACGCTAAAGGACGCGCTCAACGAAGCCATGCGTGACTGGGTCGCCAACGTTGACAACACCTTCTACATCATCGGCACGGTGGCCGGTCCCCATCCGTATCCGATGATGGTGCGTGATTTTCAGAGCGTTATCGGCAAGGAGTGCATCGAACAGATGCCCGCCATGCTGCAGGCGCAGTCCTGTCAGGGCAAGCAGCCCGATGCGGTCGTGGCCTGCGTGGGTGGTGGCAGCAACGCGATGGGTATCTTCCATCCATACATCGCGCATGAGAACACCCGGCTGATCGGTGTCGAGGCAGCTGGCATGGGACTCGACAGCGGTAAACATTCTGCGTCGCTGCAACGCGGCAGCCCGGGCGTGCTCCACGGCAACCGCACCTATATCCTGCAGAACGATGATGGCCAGGTGACAGAAACCCACAGCATCAGCGCCGGCCTCGACTACCCTGGTGTGGGACCGGAACACGCCTGGCTCAAGGACCTCGGACGGGCCGAGTATGTCGGCATCACCGATAGCGAAGCGCTCGAGGCGTTTCACTACCTGTGCCGCACCGAAGGCATCATTCCAGCGCTGGAATCCAGCCATGCCGTCGCCTATGCCATGCAACTGGCGAAAACCATGCGACCCGACCAATCCATCCTGGTAAACCTGTCCGGGCGCGGCGACAAGGACATCGGAACCGTCGCCGACCTGAGCAACGCCGACTTTTATTGCCGGCCGAGTTGCAAGGGACAGTCCGTCAAGGGCGGTGACGTCGTGGCAATGCCAACCAATGGGGTTGTCCAGTGAGCCGCCGGGCCGCCCCAAGGCGAGTAGCCCCGCAGTGCACAGCACGGAGGGTTGTCGAATGAGCCGCCGGGCCGCCCCAAGGCGAGTAGCCCCGCAGTGCACAGCACGGAGGGTTGTCGAATGAGTCGCCGGGCCGCCCCAAGGCGAGTAGCCCCGCAATGCACAGCACGGAGGGTTGTCGAATGAGCCGCATCACCCCGGTCCTTGCCGACCTGCTGGCGCGCAAACGCACGGCGTTGATACCGTATGTCACGGCCGGCTTTCCGTATCCGGACATCACCCCCGAGCTGATGCATGGAATGGTCGCGGCCGGCGCCAACGTGATTGAACTCGGTGTGCCGTTTTCCGATCCCAGCGCCGACGGCGCCGTGATCCAGAAGGCGGGCGACAGGGCCCTGGCAGCGGGTATTGGTCTGGCACAGGTGCTGGACATGGTGCGGGTGTTTCGCAACAAGGACGACGCCACGCCCGTGGTCCTGATGGGCTACGCCAACCCGGTCGAGCGCTACGACCAGCGTCACGGCGCTGGCGCCGACGGTAGCGCCTTCGTCCGCGATGCCGCTGCGGCCGGCGTCGACGGTCTGCTGATCGTGGACTACCCACCGGAAGAGTCGGTCGCGTTTGCCGCCGAACTGAGACAACATGGCCTGGACCTGATCTTCCTACTGGCCCCCACCAGCACCGAGCAACGCATGGCCCAGGTGGCAGCTGTTGCCAGCGGCTACGTGTACTACGTCTCGCTCAAGGGCGTCACCGGGGCCGGAACGCTCGATACGGCTGCCGTGGAGGCCATGCTGCCACGCATACGGCGCCATGTGAAGTTGCCGCTGGGCGTTGGATTCGGTATCCGCGATGCGCAATCGGCCTGTGCTGTAGCACGGGTTGCCGATGCGGTGGTGATCGGCAGTCGCATCATCCAGCTAATCGACAATCAGCCCCGTGACAAGGTTGTGGCCACGGCAGTTGCGTTCCTGCACGACATCCGCAACGCGCTCGATGCCCAGTCAGAAAAACTGTCCGGCCCATCGACACAGGAGTAAACCGTTATGAGTTGGCTTGAAAAACTGTTACCCGCCAAGATTCAGCATACCGACCCGGCCGATCGGCGCAGCGTGCCGGAAGGCCTGTGGATCAAGTGCCCAAGCTGCGAATCGGTGCTATATAAGACCGATCTGGAGCAGAACCAGAATGTCTGCCCCACCTGCGGCCGCCACCACCGAATTGGTGCACGGGCGCGCTTGAACATGTTCCTGGACAACGAAGGCCGCTTCGAGATCGGGCAGGAAGTGCTGCCGGTCGACGCGTTGAAGTTCAAGGACAGCCGCAAATACCCCGAGCGCCTGAAAGAGGCGATGGAGAACACCGGCGAGACCGATGCACTGATCGTCATGGGCGGAGCGGTCCACAACATCAGCGTGGTCGTGGCCTGTTTCGAATTCGATTTCATGGCCGGCAGCATGGGCTCGGTTGTAGGGGAACGGTTTGTGCGCGGCGTCGAAACCGCGATCGAGCAAAAGACGGCCTTCATCTGTTTCACCTCCACCGGTGGTGCACGCATGCAGGAGGGCCTGCTCAGCCTGATGCAGATGGCAAAGACCAATGCCGCACTGACACGCCTGGCCAAGAAGGGGCTGCCCTTTATCAGCATCCTGACCGACCCCACCACTGGTGGTGTCAGCGCGAGTTTCGCCTTCATGGGAGACGTCGTGATTGCCGAGCCGAAAGCATTGATCGGTTTCGCAGGACCGCGGGTGATCGAATCGACCTTGCGCGTGACCTTGCCCGAAGGATTTCAGCGTTCCGAGTTTCTGCAGGAAAAAGGCGCGGTGGACATGATCTGCGACCGGCGCAAACTGCGCAAGATCGTTGCCAATACGCTGGCGATGTTGCAGCGCCAACCGGCTGACGCCGTGGTGTGACAACCGGCCGACGCTGCGGGCGCGTCAACCAGCCCCTACAGCGCGATGCTGGCCAGTGTCGACTCGAGCACGATGCCGGCAACCTGCAACAGCACCAGCACAATCAGCGGCGACAGGTCCAGCCCGCCGACCAGCGGCACGACCCGCCGTATCGGTTGCAGCAGTGGCAATACCAGGCGCCCCAGCAGCCCCATCATCGGCGAATGTGGCTGCACCCAGGACAATACGGCGTAGACAATCAGCAGCACACTGAGCCCGGACAGGGCCAGCCGTACGACACCAAACACCGCCATCAGCAGGATTAACAACGGGGAGCCGTGACCGCCCGCCAGCAACCAGACGATGGCGAATTGCGCCAGTTCGATCAGCAGTGCCGCCACCAGGCTGGCGCTGTCCAGTCGTCCGATCGGCGGCATGACGCGCCGCAGCGGCAAGACCAGCCAATCAGTCAATGCAAATATGAACGGTCCGATCGGATTGCCGGACCGCGCGGACAGCGAAACCCGATGGAACTGCATGTACAGGCGCAGCAGGCACAGGCCTACCAACAGCCCGGCGGCGATCTGTAACAAGAAGGTGAGTATCTGTAGAAACATAGGTCGGGGAAATGCGTGCGGCACTGGTGATAATAGGGCCCCGCGCATCCTGCACGCCAATTCGGTGTGGCGGGTGGGCCAATATAGCGCACAACGTCGTGACGGGGCCGGCCCAGCACACGACAGCATTCCCGAAACCCCGAGTGACCGGTGCCGGCGACCGTTCCTGATCGCCGTCCCTGCCTCCCCGCACCATAGCCATGTCCGAACTGCCCCAACTCGATCCGATTCTTGACGATAACCAGCTGATCGCCGAGCGGCGAGAAAAACTGCAGGCCCTGCGCCAACGCCAGGCCGATGGCAAAGGCGTTGCCTTTCCCAACGACTTCAAACCTGCCAATAACGCCGCTGCACTGTTGTCGACCCACGAAAACGAAACGGCCGAGGCGCTGCAGGCGCAGCCACACCAGGTGAGCATTGCCGGGCGCATGATGCTCAAGCGGGTGATGGGCAAGGCCAGCTTCGCCACGTTGCAGGACAGCACCGGGCGCATGCAGGTGTATATCAAGGGCGAAGAAATAGGCGCGGCACCCTACGAGGACTTCAAGCACTGGGACCTGGGCGATATCGTCGCGGTCGAGGGCCGCATGTTCCGCACCCGCACCGGTGAGTTGTCGGTCCATGCCAGCAACGTGCGCATGCTTACCAAGAGTCTGCGTCCGATGCCCGACAAGTTTCATGGCATGCACGACCAGGAGATGAAGTACCGACAGCGTTACCTCGACCTGATGGTGGACGACACCACGCGCCAGCGTTTCGTCGCCCGCAGCCGGGCCATCAGCGGACTGCGCGAGTTCATGGTCGGGCACGGTTTCCTGGAGGTCGAGACGCCGATGCTCCATCCGATTCCCGGCGGCGCCATCGCCAAGCCCTTCACCACCCATCACAATGCGTTGGACCAGCAGATGTTTCTGCGCATCGCACCCGAGCTTTACCTGAAGCGACTCATCGTGGGTGGTTTCGACCGGGTGTTCGAGATCAACCGCAGCTTTCGCAATGAAGGTATCTCGGTGCGCCACAACCCCGAGTTCACCATGATGGAGTTCTACGCCGCGTACTGGAACTACCAGGACCTGATGGACTTCACCGAGCAACTCGTGCGCGATGCCGCATCGAAGGCTATCGGATCCTTGCAGCTGACCTACGGAGGTAAGCCGGTCGACCTGTCCCAGCCGTTTGAGCGCCTGACGATCGTGCAGGCGATCGCGAAGTACACGGACGCGGGCGACGGGGTCCATGACGACACATGGTTGCGGGCTGCCCTGCGCAAACTCGGAAAAACCGAGGAAAAGGACAAGTTGTCCAAACGCAGCCTGCCGAGCCTGCAGGTGCTGTTTTTCGAGGAAACAGTCGAACACCACCTTTGGGAACCGACCTTCATCTGCGAGCATCCGGTCGAGATCTCCCCGTTGGCCCGTGCCAGCGACACGAATCCGGAAGTGACAGAACGATTCGAGCTCTACATCACCGGGCGCGAATTCGGCAACGGATTCAGCGAGTTGAACGACGCCGAAGATCAGGCGGCCCGATTCCACGCGCAGGTGGCGGCCAAGGACGGCGGCGACGATGAAGCCATGTTTTACGACCACGATTTCATACGGGCGCTGGAACACGGCATGCCGCCAACTGGCGGCTGCGGCATCGGCATCGACCGGCTGATGATGTTGTTGACCGACAGTCAGAGCATTCGTGACGTCATCCTGTTCCCGGCGTTGCGCCGGGAGTCCACCTACAACTGACGTCAGGCATGGCTGCCAGCTTCACCCTCCGTACAGCTCTGGCCTTCGGTTGGGTACTGGCTGCCACATCAGCCGCATCGGTCGCCCAGACAAACACGCCCGGGCCCGTCCGGCCAAGCGATCTGCAGGGCATGCAGGCAGACCCGCCGGCCGGGCTGAACCGGATCATCATCGGTTTTCACCCCGACAAGGCGCAGGCGGCCAGCACGCATGGATCGGCACCATCACTGCGTCCGGTCGACTCCGTGCAAGCGCTGAACCAGACGCGCCACCTGACCACGAACAGCGGCGAGCCGGTGGCGTTGACCTACTACCGATCGGTTTCATCAAATACCCATGTCGCGCTGACCAACCGGCGCATGAGCCGCGTGGAACTGTCAGCCTTGGCGCGACAGTTGCAACGCGATCCGCAGGTGGCCTACGTCGAGGTCGACGAACGGGTCACTGCCCAACTGACACCGAACGACACCGACTTCGCAGCGCGCCAGTGGAGCATGCAGTCAGTAGCCGATGGCAACGGCGCGGCTAATTTTTCGACAGCTTGGGACAGTGCCACCGGTGCCGGGGTGATCATTGCCCAACTGGACGGCGGCTTTCGCCCCCATGCCGACCTCTTTGCCAACGTGCTGGCGGGCTACGGCTACGACTTCGTCAGCGCCGACCCGAATGGCACATTCACGACCGCCAATGATGGCGATGGCCGCGACAGCGATTCCCGCGACCCGGGTGACTGGAGCAATCAGGGCAACTGCACGCCAGCCAACTCCAGCTGGCACGGCACCCATGTCGCAGGCATCATTGCGGCCGTCGGCAACAACAACCGCGGCGTGGCGGGCGGCGCTTTCAACGCCAGGCTGTTGCCGATTCGGGTGCTGGGCGTCTGTGGTGGTTACGTCTCGGACATTGCCGCGGCCATGCGCTGGGCCGTCGGGCTGCCCGTGCCCGGCGTACCCGACAACACGCAGGTCGCCAAGGTCCTGAACCTGAGCCTGGGGGGTTTTGGCAGTTGCTCGGACGCATTCAAAGGCGCGGTGGCCGAGGTCATCGCGACCGGCGGCGTAATCGTGGCCGCAACGGGTAACGACAGCGCACGCGCCATTTTGCAGCCGGCGAACTGCCCAGGCGTCATCGCGGTCACGGCACACACCATCGATGGCGACAACGCCAATTACGCCAACATCGGCACCGGCACCGTGATCAGCGCACCAGGCGGCGGCAACGGCTCCACCATCGTGGGGGATGGCCGCTTGATTTACGCCACCAGCAACACCGGCCTGACCACGCCGGTGGCGGACCGGATCGAAGGAAAAAGCGGTACCAGCATGGCCACGGCCCATGTGTCGGCGGTGGTAGCCTTGATGTTCCAGCTCAAACCCACGATCACCCCGAACGAAGTGATATCGCGACTGGTCAACGCGGCACGGCCCCACCCCGCGGGAACGTACTGCGTGGGCCTGCAGACCTGCGGCGCGGGCCTTCTAGACGCGGGCGCCTCGGTAGGCGATGTGCTGGCCGACAACGCGCCCGTCGTTGCGGTGCGCAGTTCGGCCGGCAAGGTGGCGTCGCGCGGCACCCACGTGCAATTGACCGGAACGGCGCTAATGGGCCTGCGCGGCCTTGGTATCCAGTCCGTGGCCTGGAGCCAGACCGCAGGGCCGAACGTGCCGCTGACCGGGGCCAACACCGGTACGGCTTCGTTTGTCGTGCCCCGGGACGGCAACAGTTTCACGTTCCGTTTCAGCGCGCTCGACCAGAACGGTAAATCAGCCCACATGGATCTGACCGTGCCGGCCAACAATACGGCGCCGGTGCTGGCGCCGATCACAAACCAGTTCGTACTGCTGGGAGCCCAGCTCACCTTCACCGTCGCCGCGACTGACGCCGAGGATGATGTCGTCACCTATGTTTCCAGCACCCTGCCGCGCGGAGCCACGCTGGACTCGGCAACCGGCACCTTCATTTGGGACCACGCCGGCCCGCTGGGCAGTTACACCATCGGCGTCACCCCCGGCGATGGCCTTCTCAGTGGCGAAACCCGCTACATCGGGATCACGGTAGTGGCGCCTGGTTCAGGAGGCGGTGGTGCCACGCATTGGGTCGAATGGCTGATTCTGGGGCTGCTGACGGTGCTGATGGGATTTTCTGCAAAGCGTCGCCGACGCGTGCCTACTACCGCGTTGCCGCCAGTCGAAACACAACCCGGATAACACTGAATCCGGGTTTGGCAGTTGACCGGCTCCAGAACCGGCAACGTCTCCTGGAGGACCCATGCGTACGCGAGCACCGCGCCCGCCGGGCCCTCGCGGGCGCCGTTGTCGCATCAGGGTACGCAGTCCAGCGACTGCATGTACAGCGGCTGCACCATCAGGTCGTCCCACACCAGGGGTGCTGCGATCGGTAACAAGGCCAGCCGGCGCAACTCGCTTGCCGAGCTTGGCGCCCATTGACCCGCCTCTTGTGCCTTCACCATGCCACTGATCAGATCGTCGATGGCCGTGTTACCGTCCATGCTCTGGTTGCACAGCAGCGCCAGATCGCAACCCGCGGCCAGCGCCGCAACCGTGGCCTCGCTGTATGTCACCGGCTGCCCATCGATGAACCGCGCGCCGGCCATGCTCAGGTCGTCGCTGATGATCGCCCCCGTGAATCCGAGCTTGACGCGCAAGATGTCTTCGAGCCAGCGCAGAGAAAACCCCGCTGGACGGCTGTCCACCCTCGGATACACCACATGCGCCGGCATCACGCTGGCCAGCGACGTTCCCAGCCAGCCGTAGGGTGCCGCGTCCTGGGCCAAAATGGCCTTCAGACTCCGCTTGTCCACCGGCAGATCGGTATGGGAGTCCGCAGCCGCAAAGCCGTGCCCCGGGAAGTGCTTGCCGCAGTTGGCCATGCCACTTTGCAAAAGGCCGTGCATCAGGCTCTTGGCCAGCAAAGTCACCACTGCGGGGTCGCGTGCAAACGCACGGTCACCGATCACGCCGCTGGGGCCATGGTCGAGATCGAGCACCGGGGTGAACGTCATATCGACACCGCAAGCCCGCAACTCGGCACCCAGGATATAGCCGCATGCAGTCGCCGCGCGCGTGGCCTGCATCGCGCAAACCTGCGGATCAGCCTTGCCATCGCCCTGCCACATCTGGCCCAGCACTCGCATGGGCGGCAAGTGGGTGAATCCATCGGTGCGAAACCGTTGCACCCGCCCACCCTCATGGTCGACCATGACCAGCAGGTCCGCACGCACCCGCTTGATGGAGATGCACAAGGCCGTCAGCTGCACGCGGTCGGCCCAGTTGCGGGCGAACAGAATCACCCCGCCAACCAGGGGGTGGCGCAAACGTCGGCGGTCCAGGGAGGAGAGAGTCAGACCGGCGACGTCGATGATCAGGGGAGCGTGATTGGACATATGCAAAGGGGGATTGGGGATGCGGGGTGCTCAATGGAAACGCTGACCAAGCGACGCGGCGCCGCGCGAACCGATTCCGGTCAACGCGTGGTTTCGACAACGCAGAAACTGGCCGCGAATTCGCTTTCGTCAGTGACGCTGACGTGCGCCTGCAGCCCCTGCGCCTCGAACCAGCGCTTGAGCTCACCATGGAGCACGATGCAGGGCTTACCGGCATTGGGATGACCAGCAGGCTCTTTGGCGATCTCGCACAGCCGCCAGGTCATCGGCATGCGCATGCCCAGGCCGACCGCCTTGCTGAAGGCTTCCTTGGCGCTGAACCGGGTCGCCAGGTAACGCACACCGCGCTCCGGCCACCGCTCACCACGCTCGCGCCATGTTGCCATTTCACCTTCACTGAGAATCTTGCCGGCGAAGCGGTCACCATGGCGCTCCAGACTGGCGCGGATACGTCGGATATCACAGATATCGGTTCCGATGCCGTAGATCATGGCGACGCGCGGACCTGCACGAACGCCGCGTCTATGCAGCGCCGGTAATCCGTCACCGCGCCCGCATACCCCAGTTCCAGAGTGTCCGAGATCAACGCATGGCCAATGGAGACCTCCAACACGCCGGGCACCGACTTGAGAAACCATGTCAGGTTGTCACGGTTGAGGTCATGCCCTGCGTTGACGCCCAGTCCTGCGGCGAGGGCCGCGCGCGCCGCAGCAGCAAACCGATCAGTCTGCTGCTGCTGGGCCGGTGTGCCCCAGGCCTTGGCAAACGGCTCGGTGTACAGCTCCACCCGATCCGCACCCACGTCGCGGGCGGCCATCATTGCCGTCGGGTCGGCGTCCATGAACAGGCTGACGCGAACGCCAAGGGCCTTGGCCTGGGCAATCAACGGACGCAGTCGTTCGGCATCCTGTGCCAGATTCCATCCATGATCGCTGGTGAATTGCCCTTCGCTGTCCGGCACGAACGTGCATTGCTGCGGGCGCAGCGCCTGCACGAATCCCATCAGGTTCTGGAACGGATTGCCTTCGATGTTGAACTCGCGACCGGGCCAGCGCGCGATCAAAGCCGACAGGTCGTGCACATCGTCAGCGCGGATGTGCCGCTCATCCGGACGCGGATGCACCGTGATGCCGGCCGCGCCATGCGCCAGACAGATATCGGCGGCCCGTATCAGCGACGGAATACCCAGGTGCCGGGTGTTGCGCACCAGGGCGACCTTGTTCAGGTTGACGGAGAGTGCGGTGTTTGTCATAACGATTGCAGGTCGATCATCATTTGCCGCGTGCGCAGCGTTTTCACCCCGCAATGGTAATGGAGCAACGGGCGCAATTGGGACTTGAGCTCACCGACCACAGGTGCGCAGGCATGCAGCATCTCGGTGAAGGCGGATCCATCGCTGTCCAGCGCCAGTTGCAATCGCATCCATTGCGCTCCCGAAAGGCTGGCGCGATCGTGCTCGCCGGCCTGCCGCAGCCCACCCTCGAACACCAGGCAATAGCGGGCCTGTGGCTGTAGCGCCCCCAGTGTCATGGTCTGGGCGTCGAGCATGGGCAACAAGCCGATCTCGCGCAGGATCAACAGTTCGAATGCCCGCAGTGCGGTCTGTAATGCTTCGCCATGTTCGGACGAGATCACGGCAACCACATCGGCATAGAGATCAAACAGTCCTGGATGGGGGTCATCGCGCGCCAGCAGCGTCAGCACCAATTCGTTGAGGTAATAACCCGACAACAGCGCATCACCCGTGGGCATGACATGCCCGCCCATCCACTCGGCACTGCGCAGGGTACGGATCTCGGCGTCACCACCGAATGCCACATGGAGTGGTTGCAGCGGCAGCAGAATCGGCCGTAGCCCGGAACTGGGGCGTTTTGCACCCTTTGCCACCAGTGCCACCCGCCCATGATTGCGGGTGAACACCTCCAGAATCAGGCTCGACTCGCTCCAGTCATGCCGATGCAGCACAAAGGCGGGTTCATCGGTAATACGCGCGCTGGCCACCCGTGCATGCCCGCGTCACTCGTAGCCGAAGCTGCGCACCCGCGCTTCGTCGTCAGCCCAGCCTGAACGCACCTTGACCCACAATTCGATAAAGACCTTGGCGTCCAGCAGCCGTTCGAGCTCGACCCGGGTCTCCGTACCGATGCGCTTGATGCGCTCACCCTTGTCACCGATGATCATGGCCTTGTGCCCATCGCGCTCGACCACGATCGTCGCAGCGATCCGCATCAGCCGTTTCTGGCCCTTGCGCTGCGGCGGCTCTTCAGCGAACTGGTCGATGATCACCGTCGAGGTGTACGGCAATTCGTCGCCGGTCAGACGGAACAGCTTCTCACGCACCATTTCGCTGGCCAGGAACTTCTCGCTGCGGTCGGTGAGCTCGTCCGGCTCGTAGAACCAGGGCTGCTGCGGCAGGTACTTCTCGCAAATCCCCAGCAACCGCGTGACATCACGCGCATTCTTGGCCGACATCGGCACAAACTCGGCAAATGCATGGCGCTGTTGCATCTCCTGCAGCCAGGGTGCCACGTCGGCGCGCTGGTTGACCTGATCGAGCTTGTTTGCCACCAGCAGGACCGGAATCTTCGCATCGAGCAACGCGAGGACTTTAGCATCCGCCTGATTAAAGCGGCCCGCCTCGGTGACGAACAACACCAGGTCGACATCCTTCACCGCTCCAAGAACAGAACGGTTCAGCGATCGGTTCAGTGCGTTGGCATGTACCGTCTGGAAGCCGGGCGTGTCGACGAACACGAACTGGGTAGCGGCCAACGTGCGCACGCCGGTGATGCGATGGCGCGTCGTCTGTGCCTTGCTCGACGTGATACTGATTTTCTGGCCAACCAGCGCATTGAGCAGCGTGGACTTTCCGACGTTGGGTTTGCCGACAATCGCGATCAGTCCACACCGCATTTCAGACAGCGCAGGCCGTGCAGCTGTATCCGCCGCAGCATCGGGGGCACTGTCGCCCACAGGATCGGTCGGCAAGATCACGCCAACCTCCGCACCCTGTGCTGCGGTGCGCGCTTGCTTGGGGCTGCCCGGCGCGGCTGTCACAGGAACCTCCGCACCCTGTGCTGCGGTGCGCGCTTGCTTGGGGCTGCCCGGCGCGGCTGTCACAGGAACCTCCGCACCCTGTGCTGCGGTGCGCGCTTGCTTGGGGCTGCCCGGCGCGGCGCTCATTGCGGCACCGCGCTTTTGAGTGTCTGCAGCATGGCGCCGGCCGCAGCCTGCTCGGCTGCGCGACGGGAACCCCCGATGCCTCTTTCGCACAGACTGAGTTCGACGATCTCGCACTCGACATCGAATGACTGCTGGTGCGCCGCACCCAGGGTGCTGACTACGCGGTATTGCGGTATTTTCATCTTGCGACCCTGAAGCCACTCCTGTAGTTCGGTTTTCGGATCTTTCCCGATCGCAGCCATGGTGGGATTGATCTCGACCGCCTTGAACAGCCGGTGCACCAGTTGCTGCGCCGCCACGAATCCGGCATCGATGTAGACAGCACCAATCACCGCCTCCAGCGCGTCGGCCAGTATCGACGGCCTTTTCTTGCCCCCTGAACGCATCTCGCCTTCGCCAAGCCGGATACACGCGGGTAATCCGAGATCGACAGCGAGCTTGTGCAAGGTGTCCTGCTTCACGAGATTGGCACGGATACGCGACAAGTCGCCCTCGGGGAGCTGATGCAGGCGCTGGTACAGCAGGTCGGAGACAGCGAGATTGAGCACGGAGTCACCCAGGAATTCGAGTCGTTCATTGTGGTCGGCACTGAAGCTGCGATGGGTCATCGCCCGGTCCAGCAGCGCCGCATCCGTGAAAACATGTTGCAACCGCTGCTGCAGTGCCAGCCAGAGAGCGTCCACGTTATTCGGATTTTCCGGAGTACTTGAGTGTCAGGTACGCCGGCCCGGCGAGATGGATCTCGCGTTCATAGGCATACGTGACCACGATCCTTTCACCATCCTTGGTGATGATCAGGTCAGTGGCCTTGATCGATGTGATGCTGTCCACTTCGGTCGCGCGTTCGAATATCTTGCGCACTTCCGGAACCGAATCTCCGGTGCTGGCTTTCTGGGCCGCCTTGTCAATGGCCTGGTATTCGACGAACGTCGGGAACACCTGCGCGCCGACGACGCCGACAACAGCCAACACGCCACCTACAAAAATAAGGCCCAAGAAGGAAATGCCGCGTTGCCTGGATCTGGGTTGAATTGTCATGACTCACCTCTTGCTGGAAAAACCTGATTCAGTGGAATGGGCCGATACGTTTGAGATCGCCAAAATTCATCCACACAAAAAATGCCCGGCCAACGATATTCTTGTCGGGAACAAAACCCCAATAGCGCGAATCGAGCGAATTGTCCCGGTTGTCCCCCATCATGAAATAGTGACCCGACGGCACCGTGCACACAACACCTTCAACACTGTAGCGGCAATTGTCACGGTTCGGAAATTCGTCGGCACCTGGAACGAATGCGGGCCGATCGTCATTGATCAGCAACCGATGCGACTTTTCGCCGAGGTGCTCTTCGAATTGTTTCATGTAGCGCATCGCGTCCTGGTCGAAGAAGTCCTCCACCGCACCGGTCTCTATCGGCTTGCCGTTGATCGTCAGGCGCTTGTTCAAATAGCTGACCTCGTCACCGGGAATGCCCACAACACGCTTGATGTAGTCCAGGCTGGGTTTGGGCGGATACCGGAACACCATCACATCACCGCGCATGGGGGTATTGCCGTCGGTGATTTTGGTGTTGATCACCGGCAGACGCACGCCGTAGTGAAACTTGTTGACCAGAATCAGGTCTCCTACCTGCAGTGTGGGAATCATCGAGCCCGAAGGAATCTTGAACGGCTCGAACAGAAACGATCGCAATAAAAAAACGGCCAGGATGACGGGAAACAGGCCGGCAGTCCAGTCCAGCCACCAGGGCTGCGCCAGGATAGTCGCACGGGCCTTGACAACATCCCCGTCGACCTGGTTGACACCCATCTGGCTGAGTTCGTTGCGCCTGCGCGCGACATTCGCCTCCAGCTCCACCGCGGCGCGACGACGCTGCGGCCAGAAATACAGCCGCTCTGCCAGCCAGTAAATGCCTGTCACCACGACTGCCAGGAACAGCATCAACGCGAAATTGCCTTCTACCCGGCCCGCGTACCAGGCACCAGCGTATGCGACAAAGGCCGCCAGGATCAGGGACGTCAGGATCTGCATCAATCGTCCACCTGCAAAATTGCGAGAAACGCCTCTTGGGGCACTTCGACCGAGCCGATTTGCTTCATTCTTTTCTTGCCTGCTTTTTGCTTCTCGAGGAGTTTGCGTTTGCGCGAAATATCGCCTCCGTAACACTTGGCCAGCACGTTCTTGCGTAGCGCCTTGATTGTCTCACGCGCTATCACGTTGGCCCCGATCGCAGCCTGGATCGCCACGTCGTACATCTGGCGCGAAATGATCTCGCGCATCTTCGCGACAACTGCGCGCGCCCGATATTGCGACTGGCCGCGATGCACGATGATTGACAAGGCATCAACCTTCTCGCTGTTGAGCAAGATATCGACTTTCACGACGTCCGAGGCCCGGTATTCCTTGAACTCGTAATCCATCGAGGCGTAACCGCGGCTGACCGACTTGAGCTTGTCGAAGAAGTCCAGCACGATCTCACCGAGCGGCATTTCGTAGGTCAGCATCACCTGGCGGCCATGGTAGGCCATGTTCATCTGTATGCCGCGCTTCTGGTTGGCCAGCGTCATGACACTGCCCACGTATTCCTGGGGCATGTACAAGTGCACGGTGACGATCGGTTCGCGGATCTCCTCGGTCTTGCCGATGTCCGGCATCTTCGCCGGATTCTCGACCATGACGATATCGCCACCGGTCTTGACCACCTGGTACACCACGCTCGGTGCCGTCGTTATCAGGTCCTGGTCGAATTCTCGCTCGAGTCGCTCCTGCACGATCTCCATGTGCAGCAGTCCCAGGAAGCCGCAACGGAAACCGAAACCAAGTGCCTGGGACACCTCGGGTTCGTAGCGAAGCGACGAATCGTTGAGCTTGAGCTTCTCCAGGCTGTCGCGCAGTCCCTCGTACTGGTTCGCCTCCGTTGGATACAGCCCGGCAAACACCTGCGGCTGGATCTCCTTGAAACCGGGCAGGGCTTCCGTGGCGGTGAATGCAGCGCCGCCCGTCCCGCTTTTGATCAACGTGATCGTGTCACCCACCTTCGCCGCCTGCAGTTCGCGGATACCGGCAATGATGTAGCCAACCTCGCCGGCCTCCAGCGAATCGCGCGACTCGTCGGCCGGCGTGAACACACCAAGGTGGTCTGCGTTATAGGTCGTGCCGGTGGCCATCATCTTGATGCGCTCGCCCTTGCCGAGGCGACCATCGACAACACGCACCAGCATCACGACGCCGACGTAGGTATCGAACCAGCTGTCGATGATCATCGCGCGCAATGGTCCGTTGGCGTTGCCGCGCGGTGGCGGAATCTTCGCAATGATTGCCTCGAGGATCTCCTCGGTACCGAGGCCCGTCTTGGCTGAGCATGCAATCGCATCCGACGCATCGATGCCGATCACGTCCTCGATCTCCTTGCGCGCGTTTTCAGGGTCCGCGTTGGGCAGATCCATCTTGTTGAGCACCGGCAGAACCTCCACGCCCAGGTCAAGCGCGGTGTAGCAGTTGGCAACCGTCTGTGCTTCAACGCCCTGACTTGCATCGACAACGAGTAACGCACCCTCACACGCCGACAGCGAGCGACTCACTTCGTACGAGAAATCGACGTGCCCCGGGGTGTCGATCAGATTGAGGTTGTATGTGATGCCATTGCGCGCCGTGTAGCGCAACGATGCGGTCTGCGCCTTGATGGTTATCCCACGCTCTTTCTCGATATCCATCGAGTCAAGAACCTGTGACTGCATGTCGCGCGCGGCAAGCCCACCGCAGGTTTGTATCAAGCGGTCGGCGAGCGTCGACTTGCCATGATCAATGTGCGCAATGATTGAAAAATTTCTGATGTGATCCATCAACGAGAACGCTTAAGTAATTGAATTGGAAAGGAGACGGATAAGAAAAAAGGGCGCGTCACAAAATGACGCGCCCTGAACCAACAATCATTGGCAACTGCGATAGTTGGATCTTCATTGTAGGCAAAAAGGCCCCGAAGCCCAGACCTCTCGCAGCAAAAACAAGACGTTGCAGGGCAGCAACACGCGTTTTTTGCACAGCTTATCAACAGCTTCCGAAGAACATCACTGAACAACTTGTGGGTGATCTGTGGATCGGCTGTGTGCTTCACCCCAGCCATCCCATATCGTGGAGTTCCGATGCAGCAATATGCCTAAAACCATCTTTTGGAACTACTCCATTCTAACCAAACTCACAATCCGTCTAAAAAAGTCAGTACTCACAAACTTTTCACAGGACGGAAGTCACCACAAAAAAACCGTCCGGACCCGTTCGTCGGTCGCGGCAAACCAACAAATAACCCACAATTCACTTGGATATTGCGGGTCTTGTGAGCAGCCACGGGCCCGGTTCAGCGTGCCGGACGAATCACTGCGTACTGCACCCAGTCGCCACGGCGGTAGAGAATATTGATTGGTTTCGAGCGGTCCGCTCTGGACAACGCAGCGTCAAAATCCTTCATGTTCCTGACTTCGACATTCGCGATCGCCGTGATGATGTCCTCTTCACGAATGCCCGCACGTTGCGCCGCATCTGTAGCCGAGTCGACCTTCACGCCTCCCTTGATCTTGAGTTCCTTGCGCTGTGCGTCGCCAATTTCACTGACCGTCAAGCCCAGCGCCTGCGCAGCCACAGAGCCTTTGGGTTTGTCATCCTTCTCGGGTGCATTCTGCGCCACGTTGTCAGGCTCGACTTCACCGATGACGATCGTCAGATCCTTGGTGCTGCCGCGCCGGAAAACGGTCACGTTGCTACGCGTACCGGGCTTGATGCTGCCCACCAGACGCGGCAGGTCGCTGTGTCGCTCGATCGTCTTGCCCTCGAACCGTACGATGATGTCGCCCGCTTCGATGCCCGCCTTGTCGGCTGGCGAACCGGATTCGACACCCCGCACCAGGGCTCCGGAAGGCTTGCCCATGCCGATGGCCTCGGCGACATCCTTCGTGACCTGATCGATCTGTACACCGATACGTCCGCGCGACACCCGACCAGAAGTGCGCAGCTGATCGCTGACACGAATGGCTTCGTCCATCGGAATCGCGAACGAGATACCCATGAAACCGCCAGACCGCGAATAGATCTGGCTATTGATGCCGACCACTTCACCACGCATGTTGATCAGCGGCCCGCCGGAGTTGCCCGGGTTGATCGCCACATCCGTCTGGATGAACGGCAGATAGTCTCCGGTGTCGCGTTGCTTGGCACTGACGATGCCGGCCGTGACCGTGTTCTTCAGCCCGAACGGCGACCCGATCGCCATCACCCATTCGCCAACCTTGAGCCGGTTCACATCACCCACCTTGACCGCAGGCAGGCCGGTCGCGTCGATCTTGACGACCGCCACATCGGTGCGCTTGTCCGCACCCACGATACGGGCCTTGAACTCACGGTCATCGGTCAGCGTGACCAGCACCTCATCGGCGCCATCCACCACATGGGCATTGGTCATGATGTAGCCGTCAGTCGTCAGGATGAAGCCGGATCCCACGCCACGCGGTTGATCTTCTTCCTGCGGTTGCGGCCTGTTGGAACGTGGTCCGGGCTGGCGCGGAGTGTTCGGAATCGGGACACCGAAACGCCGGAAAAACTCCAGCATCTCCTCGTCGATGCCATTGCCGCCGCGCGGACGCACCGCCACCTTCTCCATCGTTCGGATGTTCACCACCGACGGGCCAACTTGCTCGACCAACTCGGTGAAGTCGGGCAGGCCCCGCAACTGCGCACTGGCAGGCGCCACTGGCAGGAAACCCATCGCCGTGGTGGCCACCAAAGCAGCGACCCAGCGTTTGACGCGATCATGATTCCATTTCATCTTCTTCCACCTTTTCAAAAATATTCCGGCTTTCTTCGCCTACCCACTGCGACGCCACCGAGCAGTCCCATCGCACGCAGTTCGGGGCTTATCGTGTGCGCTCAAGGCCCGATGCGAACGCAGCCAGCGTGCTGCGCGGCACTTCACCAATCACGGTCAACCACCACTCGCCGCTCTTGTCGACCAGGCGCCGCGCCAACGTATGGGTCGCCCCAAGTACCATCGCGCCTTCAACCGTATGCCGATACTGGTCAAGCGGCTCCACGAACACCGACACCGAGGCAAGTCCATCCGAGAAAACCCATTGCATCGCGCTGCCGGATCTGCCCGACCCCGCGCCAGGCAAAGGGCGCTTGTGGCAACTCATGGACTGAAAACCCGGCACCGGATTTTTCAGCGCCCAACCCTCCGTCGCCGCCGAAGTCTTGACCATCTTTGGCTTGTCCACCCGATAGCCATCGGTGTTTTCCATCATCTGCGTCAACTTGGCGACGCTCACTGGCGCATCCATCTGCAGTTCCGAGAAGGCCGCCTGCTCCAGCACCTGCCCATCCACATCGAGCGTCTGCAACTTCACGACCAGGCCACTGACCTGCTCGCTCCAGATGCGATAGCCAAATCGCAGTTTGTCCTTGGGTCGGAGCTCCACCACATCGGCAGCGAGTCCCGCCACCCGCTCGACGCCGTGCTGATACGCGCTGTAGTAGAGGCCGATCGAGGAGTCGGTGGCGCGCAGCAGTTCCGGGAACAAACCCAGGGACTCCCGCTTTTCGGCCACCGCCGTGCGGCTCGACGGCAAAAACGTGATGACCTCGTCATTGCGGCGAAATGTCGAGCGCGGCTGACCGCTCAGCGATTCGACACGCTCCATCTGCAGGTCACCGCTGCAGACATGCCAGATCTTGGCGCTGGACATGTTCGCGCCAGCGGATACGACAAAGGTACCGATATACGTGCGCTGGCGCGACGCGCCATGCATGCGCGCCAACCAATCGGAAATCCCCAACGCACGGGAACCATCCGGTGCTGCGGCTTCGGTGGGCGCGGCCACCTGCGACAAAGCCGGCGCGGCGGCGGCCAGCGCCATGGCTATGACAAGACCGAGCCGGCACGAGCCGGACATACACCAGCGTCGCATCGCGGTGGCCATCAACGGGCCGGCGGCTCGAAGGTCGCGTTGCGCAGGAAACCGGCTGGCATCTGCAATGCCGAAGTACCGCCAAACTGCCGATGCGCCGCCAACAACGCGTCCAGACTTGGATCACGCAACATCACCGCAGGCTCCGCTTCGGGTGTCGCCGCACGCGCGGTTACCGAACCGCCAGGTACCGCCACCAAGCGGACCGACTCGGTCGTGTTGATGGACCCCAAATGCCATCCCAGAACCGCCATCGCCGTCAGGGACGCGGCCGCCGCAAGCCATTTCCATCGCACAACCGCGTCATTGGCGCTACGCAGGCCACGCGCGGCAGCGACCACCACCGGCTCAGCCTCCGATGGAATTTGCACAGCCGCGTCTCCAGGTGCGGAATCGGGCTGCTGCGAACGGGCAAGACGTTCACGTAGCCGCAACACGAAGGCCTGGTCGCGGCTGCAATCGCCGAGGTCGCTGCAGCGCAGCACATCACCCACGACATGGTAGGAATGCCAGGTGGCGCGCGCGTCCTGCGACGATGCCAGCCATGACACCACCTGGCCCAGTTGCGCGTCGTCGAGTTGGCCATCGGCCAACTCGGATACCCGTTCTCGTCTGTTCAGTTCGTCTTGATGCATGTCGTCATTCCTTGCGTTCCATCACCAGCGCTTGCCACTCTGGTTCTCCAGCATCGGGCGGATTCGGGCTGAAACCGCCTCCCGGGCTCGAAATATGCGCGAACGGACTGTCCCTATCGGGCAGTTCATGGCGGCAGCGATTTCCTCGTAACTCAAACCCTCGATTTCACGCAAGATCACGGCTTCTCGCAAATCTGGCGGCAATGCCTCCATCGCGGCATTAACGACGGCGCCGATTTCCTTGGCCGCAAGCACCGATTCGGGGGTGTCATCTGCTGTTGGTTCGTTTCTGGGCCGGGAAGTTTCATCCTCGTCATCCAAAGTTCGCCAGGCAGCCTCGGAGACGGTCGGATCACGCTTGAGGTCCATCAGGGCCTTTTTCGCGGTATTCACGGCAATTCGGTACAACCAGGTGTAGAACTGCGCGTCGCCGCGAAACTGGTGCAGCGCGCGGTAGGCCCGGATGAAGGTCTCCTGGGCGATGTCCTCGACCAGATCGACGTCGCGCACCATGCGACCGATCAGTCTCTGGATGCGCCGCTGGTACTTGATCACCAGCAGTTCGTACGCATGTTGATCACCTGCGACCGTACGCGCGACCAATGCCTGATCGCTATCCGATGGTGTCGTCGTGCCGGAGCCATCGACCGGGGTATCGGATCCGGCGGTCATGGGCGAGCCACCCGTTCAGCCGCCGTGGCTGGCATATCGGCTTGCATTGGGCCGGCGGCGTACACAGCGCGTCGCAGCGCCAGCCAGCGTGCCGGCAGCGACTTGCGGTCGAGCCAGAACCAGTGCTTGACACCGTCGCCGGACACAAAGCGGACCAGCATTGCCGACTGGATGTCCAGTCGCACCGCGATACCGCCGGACAAGTGGCGTCCCTGGTAGTCCCACCACCATTCGCTGGTGTCCCAGGTCAAGTGGCCGGAGCGTGTCAGGGGGCGTCGCCGCAAGGCGAACAGCCCGCACACGGCAGTGACCAATATGGCGCACCAGGGCCGCCAGTCGCCGGCATTGGCAGACAGCAGCCAGCCAAGGTCAATAGAGATGACCGCCAACCAGATCGCCCACACCATGCCGTAAAGGAGCGCAGGATAGCCCAGCGGGTAGTCAACCGTTGGGGGGTGCACCATTGGATTGGGCCCGGTTCTGACTGGTTGGGCCCACGGCAGCCGGTTTGCGACTGTGGCGTCAGGCGCGACGGAAAACAAGCGTACCGTTGGTTCCGCCGAAACCGAAGTTATTTTTCACCGCCACGTCGATCTTCATGTCGCGCGCCGTATTGGCGCAATAGTCCAGGTCGCATTCCGGATCCTGGTTGAAGATGTTGATGGTCGGAGGGCTCTTCTGATGGTGCAGCGCCAGCACGGTGAATACCGACTCGATTCCCCCTGCCCCACCAAGCAGATGTCCGGTCATCGACTTGGTCGAGTTCACGACGATTTTGCGCGCATGCTCGCCCAGCGCCGCCTTGAGCGCATTGGACTCGTTGACGTCGCCCAGCGGCGTCGACGTGCCGTGGGCATTGACATAGTCGACCTGGTCCGGATTGATCCCCGCATTGCGCAGGGCGTTCACCATCGCGCGACGCGGCCCATCCATGTTGGGGGCCGTCATGTGTCCCGCGTCGGCGCTCATGCCATAACCGCTCAACTCGGCATAGATTTTCGCGCCACGTGCGCGCGCATGCTCGAGTTCCTCGAGCACCATCACGCCCGCGCCCTCGCCCAACACAAAACCGTCCCGGTCCCGGTCCCAGGGGCGTGACGCGGTTGCGGGATCGTCATTGCGCGTGGACAGGGCCCGCATGGCAGCAAAGCCGCCAATTCCGAGCGGAGACACGGTCGCCTCGGAACCGCCGGCGATCATGACATCGGCGTCGCCATATTCGATGTGGCGCCCCGCCTCGCCGATGCTGTGCAAGCCGGTAGTACATGCCGTCACGATCGCCAGGTTCGGGCCCTTGAAACCAAACCGGATCGACACATGACCGGAGATCATGTTGATGATGGACGCGGGAACAAAGAACGGCGATATCCGCCGCGGCCCCCGTTGCCGCAAGTCCTCATGCGTGCCCTCGATCATCGGAAGGCCTCCGATACCCGAACCGATGACACAGCCGATTCGCGTCGCTAACTCCTCGCCCAGGGCTTCGCCCGTGGGCAGACCGGAATCGGCAACCGCCTGCACCGCTGCGGCGATGCCGTAGTGGATGAAGGTGTCCATCGTGCGGGCTTCCTTGGCCCGGATGTACGAGTCCAGATCGAAGCCGCGGACTTCACCGGCGATCTTGCAGGCGAAGTTCGTCGGATCGAACTTGGTGATCACACCGATGCCTGATTTTCCCGCCAACAGATTGGACCAGGCCTCGGGCACGGTGTTTCCAACGGGGCTGACACAGCCCAGACCGGTTACGACAACGCGACGACGGGACATGAGATTGAAAGCCTATGGTTAATGGCGACGTTCCGCCTGGAACGCCATGGCGGGTCGGGGGACGCGCAGCAGCGCATACGCCGCAGTAACGCAACCGGCTGGCTGCGCCCGATCAAACAGGGGTCGGGCGAAGAGGTCTCTCACGCCTTTTGATGGGTGTTGGCGTAATCGATCGCATTTTGAACGGTCGTGATCTTCTCGGCGTCTTCATCCGGGATCTCGATGCCGAATTCGTCTTCAAGAGCCATCACCAGTTCAACCGTGTCCAGTGAGTCTGCGCCCAGATCGGCCACGAAGGCTTTTTCGCTGGTGACCTGTGCCTCCTCGACTCCGAGTTGTTCTGCAATAATTTTTTTGACACGCGCTTCTATATCGCTCATGGAGTCCCTCAAAGGGTTGTAAAAGAATCTCTGATTTTAGCCACCTTGAGGCTGTCGCTTTCAAGTGGCCGCCGAACAGATGACCCGGCTGGTTTCGCGTGCCTGCGCACTACATGTACATACCACCATTGACATGCAGTTCCTGACCCGTCACATAGGCGGCCTCGGGCGATGTCAGGTAGACGACCGCATGGGCCACTTCTTCCGGCTTGCCCAGTCGACCCAGTGGAATCTGGCCCAGCAATGCCTTTTGCTGCTCCGGCGCCAATGCCGCCGTCATGTCGGTGGCGATGAAGCCAGGCGCAATGCAGTTCACGGTGATGTTGCGCGAGCCCAATTCACGCGCCAGCGCGCGCGTCATGCCAGCCACGCCGGCCTTGGCCGCTGCATAGTTGCTCTGGCCAGCATTTCCCGAAGCGCCCACCACCGAGGTGATGTTGACGATGCGGCCATAGCGCTGCTTCATCATGGTCCGCATCACCGCCCGGCTCATCTGGAACACGGCCTTGAGGTTGGTGTCGAGCACCGCATCCCAGTCCTCGTCTTTGAGTCGCATCGCCAGCATGTCGCGCGTGATGCCGGCGTTGTTGACCAGCACCTGCAGGCCGCCGTGCGCCTCTACCACCCGCGAGACCAGTGCTTCGGCGCCAGCCGTGTCATTCACATCGAGCACCTCGCCGGAGCAACCGGCAAACCCGGCCAATGCCTCGCCGACGGCAGTCGCTCCCACCAGTGTCGTGGCCGTGCCAACAACGGCGAAACCACGCTGCGCCAAAGCCAGTGCAATAGCGCGCCCGATGCCACGGGATGCGCCGGTCACAAGCGCCACCTGGCCTGCCACAGGGCTATCTGTCACTGGAGTACCTTCGCCCTGCGGGCTGCGGTGCGTGTTTGTTTCGGGGCGGCCCGGCACTGCGCTCACACTGCATCTCCTTCCAACGTCTGTTGTACCTGATCGAGTGACGCAGGGTCAAACAACGGCAATCCGGTTAAAGAAGCATCGATACGGGCAACCATGCCTGCCAGCACCTTGCCCGGACCACACTCGACGACGTAGTCTACGCCCCGGGCCCTGATCGCCTGGACGCACTCAACCCAGCGCACGGCGCCAAACGCCTGCCGGAACAAGGCATCGCGTATGCGGTCTGCATCGACCTCGACCGCAACGTCAATGTTGTTGATCAGCGCCATCTGCGGAGCCTGAAAATCGACATCCTCCAGCGCCGCGCGCAGTTTCTCCGCGGCCGGGCGCATCAGACTGCAATGGAATGGCGCGGACACCGGCAACAACATGGCGCGACGCGCACCTGCGGCCTTGAGCGCCTCACAGGCCTGATCGACCGCCGCCTTGCTGCCGGAGATCACGGTCTGACCCGGGTCGTTGAAGTTAGCCACTTCGACCACCGCACCGTGATCGGTCCCAAGCGCAGCCTGCACTTGCGCGCAACATGCCACGACCTTGTCGCGGGACAGGCCCAGCACGGCCGCCATTGCCCCCTGCCCGACCGGCACCGCCTCCTGCATCGCCTGCGCGCGCAGGCGCACCAGCGGCGCAGCCTGGGCCATTGTCAGCACCCCGGCGGCCACCAGGGCCGCGTATTCGCCCAGCGAATGACCTGCGACTGCAGCAGGTGCAACGCCCGTACGCTCCATCCACGCGCGGTAGGCGGCAACACCCGCCACCAGCATGACGGGTTGGGTGTTGGTGGTCAGCGCGAGGATCTCCTTCGGGCCTTCATGAATCAGTTTGCCGATATCCTGACCCAAAGCATCTGATGCTTCCTGCACGGTCTGCGCAACGGCAGGGTCGTCGCCCCAGGCGTCCAGCATGCCAACCGACTGCGAGCCCTGACCTGGAAAGACAAATGCAAAAGGCTTCATGGGAACATCCTTGACGTGAAGCGACGCGTCCCGAAGACGCGACGCCGATATGCGCGGCGCGGCTACAGGCTCAGCAGCACCGAGCCCCAGGTGAAACCGCCGCCCACACCTTCGAGCAGCAGCAACTGGCCTGGCATGATCGCGCCAGAGCGCACACCGGCGTCGAGTGCCAGCGGAATGGACGCTGCCGATGTATTGCCATGCTGATCAACGGTCACCATGACCTTGTCCATGCCAAGCTTGAGTCGCTTGGCCGTGCTTTGCAGTATGCGGATATTGGCCTGGTGGGGAATCAGCCAGTCGATGTCAGCGGCGGTCTTGCCCGCTTTCTCGAGCACTGCCCGTGCGGACGACTCCAGCACACCGACGGCCAGTTTGAAGACGGCCTGCCCGTCCATTGTCAGCAACGGGTTTCCGACAACCTGACCGCCGGAGACGTAGCCTGGCACGCACAATATACCGACATGTTTGCCATCAGCGTGCAGGTCGCTAGCCAGGATGCCCGGTGTGTCCGATGCCTCGAGAACCACCGCGCCGGCACCATCACCGAACAAAACGCAGGTCGTACGGTCGTTGAAGTCCAGGATGCGGGAGAACACTTCGGCGCCAACGACCAACGCCTTGTTGGCCGCTCCCGTCTGGATCATCGCATCGGCCACGCTGAGCGCGTAGACGAAACCACTGCATACCGCCTGCAGGTCGAACGCCGCGCCGCCCGCAGCGCCAAGCTTGTGCTGCAGGATGCACGCCGTGGATGGAAACACCATGTCGGGCGTCGACGTGGCCACGATGATCAGGTCGATCTGGTCTGCCGCAACACCGGCCGCCTCCAGCGCATGGCGCGATGCCTGCAAGGCAAGATCGCTGCTGCTGACATCGGGCGCTGCAAAGTGCCGGGCCTTGATGCCGGTGCGCTCCACAATCCATTCGTCGTTGGTTTCGATTCCCCTGGCTGCAAGTTGCTGCACCAGGTCGGCATTACTCAGTCGGCGCTCGGGCAAAAAGCTGCCGGTACCGGTGACTCGGGAATAACGTCTCATCTCGCTCCTGGGGCTGTTCGCGCGCTCATGAACCGGTCACGGTGCCGGCCAACAATGGTGCGGCGTGGGCAATGCGGCTTTGAACGCGATCCAGTAGGTTGTTACGAGCCGCATCATACGCGCGCGCCAATGCATGCTCGAACGCCAATTGGTCGGCTGATCCATGACTCTTGAACACGAGTCCCCGCAATCCCAGCAATGCTGCACCGTTGTAGCGCCGATGGTCGACCCGGCTTTTGAACGACGCCAGCACCGGTGACGCTATGAGCGCCACCAGTTTCGTCCGCCAGTTCCGCGAAAACTCCGCACGCAGGAAACCGCCGATCATGGCGGCCACACCCTCCGTGGCCTTGAGCGCGACATTACCGACAAATCCGTCGCACACGATGATGTCGACGTCGCCCTTGAAAATGTCGTTTCCCTCGACATTGCCAACAAAGTTGAGGTCGCCGGCCTTGGCCGCCGCGCGCAGCAGCTCGCCGGCCTTCTTGATCGTCTCGCTGCCCTTGATGACTTCCTCACCGATATTGAGCAGGCCGACGGTGGGATTGCTCACATCGCCCAGGGCCGACACCAGCGCCGAACCCATGACGGCAAACTGCAACAGGTGTTCGGCCGCGCAATCGACATTGGCGCCGAGGTCGAGCACGGTGGTCGCCCCGCCGCGGGCGTTGGGCAGTTGCGTCGCTATGGCGGGCCGGTCAATACCGTCACAGGTTTTGAGAAGGTAGCGTGAAATGGCCATCAAAGCACCGGTGTTGCCAGCGGAAACCGCGGCCTGCGCCTGCCCGTCGCGCACCTGCTGCACCGCCACCCGCATCGACGAGTCTTTCTTGCGCCGAAGTGCCACTTCGATCGAATCGTCCATGCCGACGACCTCGCTGGCCGCCACCACGATGGCGCGCGGGCCCGCATACGTACTCAGAGCGTCGGGCAAACCCACCAACAATAGCCGGACCTCGGGATGCTGCTCCAGGAAATGCCTGCAGGCTGGCAGGGTGACGGACACCCCGTGGTCGCCCCCCATGCAATCAACGGCGATGGTGGTCATCGCGTCCATTCGATCTGGAGTATTTTCATACAATCATGGACGCACGCGACAGCCCGACAAACGAAAACCCGATGCCACTGCGAAAGCAGCATCGGGTCGTTGATCCGACGATCAGGTTCAGTCTTCGGATTTTGTCTTGATGACCTTGCGCCCACGGTAAAAGCCGGTCGGGCTGATATGGTGGCGCAGGTGGATTTCACCCGTGGTTGGCTCAACGGCGATTCCCGGCACGTTAAGCGCGTTGTGAGAGCGGTGCATACCGCGCTTCGAAGGTGACTTCTTGTTTTGCTGGACGGCCATTTTCGGCTCCTTGGCGTTGGCATGGCGACTGGCAAACCAGACGACAACATGCGGGATTGGTAGATACGCGTAGGTTTCACGCGAAGCCCTCGAGTATAACCCAACTAGACGCCCTTTCCGCCCTTCCCGCCCTTCCCCTGCAGAAGCTGGCCCAGCACTGCGAAGGGATGGGGCTTGTCGTCGACCGGCGCCTCGAAAGACGCATCCTGGGCCGACATGACAGGCGGAGCGGGGCAAGTTTCATGGCTGGGGATCAGCGGCATGGCCAGCACCAACTCATCTTCCACCAGTTCGCGCAGATCGAAATCGGCGGACTCGACCAGCAGATCCTCGGCGGCGTCGTCGTCCTGCAATTCGGCGGTCGCCTCATCCGCCACGAACCTATACCACTGGTCGACTTCAGCCGGTGCGCGCATCGGCTCGAGACAACGCTGGCAGACGAGCGGCAGCTCGGTGCGTGCCTGAACATGCAACCACGGTTCGATCTTCGCGCCGTCAGCGCCTCGCGACTGCCCTTGCGCCGACCAGACAACCATGACATCGGCGCCACCATCGACGCAATCCTGGGCCACGCGGGTAAACGCGGACAACGGGACCGATCCGCCCAGGCTTCCGCCGGTTAGCGCAAAAGCGCGGACATCGAGGTGCGAGGTGGGGTGCTGCGGGCTCTGTTTGTGCATGGGATCAGTGTAAGAGAATCAGCCCATGCATTCCGAACCAAATCCTCCCTTGATCCTGGCCTCGACATCGACGTACCGACGCGAGTTGCTGAGCCGCCTTCGGCTGCCGTTCGAGGTAATTCCCCCGGACGTGGACGAGACGCCGATGCCAGGAGAACGCCCGCAACAACTGGCCTGTCGACTGGCCATGGACAAGGCACGCACCGTGGCAGCGCGTTTTCCGAACGCCGTGGTAATCGGCTCGGATCAGGTAGCCGACCTGGCCGGACAGGCACTTGGAAAACCACTGACCCACGCAGTCGCGGTCGAGCAACTGCGCCGCATGCGGGGCCAGGAAGTGCTTTTTCAGACCGCAGTCGCGGTTGTCTGCCAACAGCGCAAGTTTGCCCAGATGGACCTGGCGCAGATCAAGGTGCGGTTTCGCGCGCTCGACGATGCCGAGATCGAGGACTACCTGCGCGCGGAGCAACCGTACGACTGCGCCGGAAGCGCCAAGAGTGAAGGCCTGGGAATCGCCCTGCTCGACGCGATCGACAACGACGACCCCACGGCACTGATCGGCCTGCCCTTGATTCGCACCTGTCGCATGTTGCGTGCCGCCGGTGTGCGTTTGCTGGGACCGGCATGATGCCGGACATCGCCCCACGGGCCGAACAGGGTCGCCTGTTTTTGGTACCGGCGCCGCTGGATTTCGGCTGCGACGTCACTGTGGCCTTGCAGGACACGTTGCCACTCGCAACCATCCGGGTGGCGGCTCGCCTGCAACACTGGATCTGCGAAAACGCCAAGACGACACGGTCCTACCTGAAGCGGGTCGACGCGATCGAACCCCTGGACCAGCCCCTGCAAAGCCTGCAATTGCAGGAACTTCCGCGCGAAGTGCACAAGAAAGGCGACCATCTCGGCGAATTCGATGCCCGGCCACTGCTGGCCCCCGCCGTGGCTGGCCACGATGTGGGGCTGGTCAGCGAAGCGGGCATGCCCGCGATCGCCGACCCGGGCGCGTCCGTCGTGCGCGCCGCACACGCGCTTGGACTGACGGTGATTCCGCTGGTAGGACCGGTGTCACTGGTGCTGGTGCTCGCCGCCAGCGGATTGAACGGTCAGAACTTCGCGTTTGTCGGCTACCTGCCGCAGGACCCGGCGGGCCGGGCCAAACGCATCCGCGAACTGGAGGCACTGGCACTGGCGACCGGGCAGACACAGCTATTCATAGAGACGCCGTACCGCAATGCGGCCATCGTGCAGGCACTGTTGCAAACCTTGTCGCCCACGACACGACTGGCCATCGGCAGCGGCCTGACGCTGCCACAAGCGCATGTCCGATGCTTGAGTGTGCGCCAATGGCGGAGCCAGGACGCCCCGCCCGACAAACACACGCCGGCCGTGTTTGCCATCGGCCGGTGAGATTTCCAGGGGTCGCGTGGTTTGCCGCTCTTGGTTCAGCGAACGGCCGGCAAGTCGCGCACGGCACGAACAGCGCCATCCCCGATCGACGCACCAAACCGCTTTGCCAGCCTCTCGGCGATGTTCTCGCGCCGGGTGTAGTCGACGATGTCCTCGGCCTTGACGACCTCGCGGGCCACGAAATCCATGCTGCCAAGCTGATCGGCCAGGCCCAGCTCGATCGCCTGCTCTCCTACCCAGAACAAGCCACTGAAAGTCTCCGGTGTCTCCTTGAGCCTGGCGCCGCGTCCCTGCTTGACCGCGTCGATGAACTGGTGGTGGATCCTGTTGAGCATCTGCTGGGTAAATTCGCGTTGGCGTTCGCTCTGCGGACTGAACGGATCAAGGAACCCTTTGTTCTCGCCAGCGGTCATCAGACGCCGCTCGACACCGAGTTTGTCCATCAGGCCGGTGAAACCAAAGCCGTCCATTAATACGCCGATGCTGCCCACAATACTGGCCTTGTCGACGAAGATGCGGTCGGCCGAGACCGCCACGTAATAGGCAGCCGAGGCACAGGTCTCCTCCACCACCGCGTACATGGGCTTGCCATGCTTGGCCTTGAGCCGGCGCAACTCGTCGTTGATGATGCCCGCCTGCACCGGGCTGCCACCCGGCGAATTGATCAGCAACACCACCGCCTTGGCGCCGGGATCCTCGAATGCAGCGCGCGCCGCCGTGAGCACTACTTCGGCGCTGGCTTCGCCCCCGGAGGCGATCTCTCCCTTGATCTCGACCAGCGCGGTATGCGGTGAGGACACCTCGGGAATAGGGGCCCCCCGCAACACGGCGACCCAGACCAGGAACGCCAGAAACACCAGCCAGGACAGACGGACAAAATTACGCCAGCGCCGCGCCGTGCGTTGTTCGGCCAGGGACGCGAAAGCCAGTTTCTCAAGCGTCGCCCGCTCCCAGCCCGGCTTTGCGTCGCCCGGCCGCGCAGGGTCGTAAGGTTCGTTCATATCAGGTTCGCCCGGCTATGGAAGAGGCACCGAAAGCCGCCTTTGGGGGGCGCGAACACAGTGCGCACAGGGTTGAGGATGGTTTCATTTCAAAACTCGACAGTTTGCAGATTGTGCGCAGTATGCCAGCGCACGACACCGCCCGATTCGTCTATGGTGATTTTGACCAGCCCCCCACGGCACGGCCCTCCCAGGCAAACGCCTGTCCGGGGCTCGTACATCGCCCCATGGGTGGCGCAGATCAGCCGATGACCCGTGATGTCGAAGAACCGGTCCGGCTGGTAGTCCATCTCCATCGGCACGTGGCTGCAGCGGTTGAGATAGGCAACCACATGGCCCTGGTAACGAACAGCGAACGCCCGGCAGGTCTGGCCTTGAAACGTCACATCGAACGATACCGCCAATCCGCTGTCGGCAAGGTCGCCAGACGCGCACAGATCGATGGCGCCATTCACGGCGGTCACTGGCGTACCTTCGCCCGGTGGGCTGCGGTGCGAGCTTGCTTGGGGCGGCCCCCGGCGCTGCGCTCATGCATTGCTCAGCAACCAGTCCCGCAGTTGCGCGACCGAGTGCGCGACAAACAACGGCCCCAGTTCGGCAAAGCCGTCTGCCGGATGGGCGCCATAACTCACCCCCACGCTCGCACACCCGGCGTTACGCGCCATCAGCAGATCATGCGTGGTGTCTCCGATCATCAGCACCCGTTCGGGCACGAGTCCGAACTCACGCGTCAATTCGTGCAGCATGCGCGGATGCGGCTTGCCAGCCGTTTCGTCAGCAGTGCGGGAAGCATCGAACACACCCTCCAACTGCACATCGCGCAACGCGACATCCAGCCCGGCCCGGCTCTTGCCCGTCGCCACGGCCAGGTGGTGGCTGCGCTCCTTGAGTTCGGCGAGCATCGGCAAAACACCCGCAAAAAGACTGATCTCTGCCTGGCGCGCCACGTAATGGTGCCGGTAACGGGCGCCCAGTTCGGGGTATTTTTCCTTCGGCACGTCGGGCGCGGCATGCGCCAGCGCCTGCGTCAAGCCCATGCCGATCACATGTGAGGCCACCTGATCGGTCGGCACTGTGCCCCCGACATCACGCACCGCCGCCTGGATGCAACGGGTGATGAGTGCAGTGGAGTCGAACAAGGTGCCGTCCCAATCGAATGCGATCAGGTCGAACGTCCGACGCCGGCGTGTGCCTGGCTGCGGTACGGTATCAGGCCGGGCTGGGAATGGCATATGCGAGAAACTGTGCAAGTTCGGGTGGCAAGTCGGCCTGCAAGGCCATCGGCTCACCGGTGGACGGATGCGTGAACTGTAACCGCCAGGCATGCAGGAACATCCGGCGCAGGGGTACTTTCGATGATGCCCGCTGCAGCGACTTGTTCAACTCGAAGTTGCCGTATTTGTCGTCGCCCGCGATCGGCATGCCCTGGTCTGCCAGATGGACCCGGATCTGGTGCGTACGACCGGTCTTGATGGTGACCTCCAGCAGTGTGAAATCGGCGCCGGCACGGGCGACCTGCGCCAGCGATAACGCCGCCATGGCATCGGGGTGGTCTTTGGCCACGACGGCGACCCGGCGCTCGCCATCCGGCAGCAGGTACTTGCGCAGTGATTTGTCCAGTACCTTGAGCCGCTCCGGCCACTGGCCTGCCACTAGTGCCAGATAGGTCTTGCCGGTGGCACGATCGCGGAACTGTTCCTGCAGATGCTTGAGCGCGCTGCGTTTTTTGGCGACCAGCAAGATGCCGCTGGTCTCCCGGTCCAATCGGTGCACCAGTTCGAGCAATCGGGCCTGCGGGCGCGCCATGCGTAATTGTTCGATCACGCCGAAACTCACGCCGGACCCTCCGTGCACGGCGGTGCCCGCCGGTTTGTCAATCGCGAGCAGGTGGTCATCCTCGAACAAAATCGGAAAATGGCGCGCGGGCGCCTGTGCAGCGCCGGCCTGCATGGCCAATTGCTTGGCATCCGCCGCCTGCGAGGTGCGCACCGGGGGCACGCGGACCTGGTCGCCAGCCGCGATGCGCCGGTCGGCGCTGGCACGCCCCTTGTTGACGCGCACCTCTCCACTGCGAATGATGCGATAGATGTGCGTCTTGGGCACACCCTTGAGGCGACGCACAAGGAAGTTGTCCAGCCGCTGGCCGCCGTCCTCGTCGTCCACCAGCAAGATGCTGGCCTGATCCGCTTGCAGGGGCGGATTGCCCCCTATAATGTGTTTCACTAGCGCCGTGCTGCAAGTGGTTGATTTATCTGGAGTTTAGTCCACACCCCACAAATAGCCGCGCTAGCAGGTCGATGCCACCAGGTTGCCAGCACGACAGACCACAGGCCTCAGTCTGTGGTGGTCTGAATAGCGAGCCGGTACGCCGACGCCTTGAACCATTGATATGGAATACCCAGTTCTGCCAGAATTGCTCTGGCAGACGGATTTGAGCGAAATGATTGTGTTGACGGTTCTGATCCACGAATGCCTGCGGCGCCTCTGGGCGTCGGTTTCGCATGTGGGCCATTCCGTCTCGTCTCGATTGCAGGACCATGCTGTCCTGTCTTGCCCGACGCTTCAGGCACAACCGCACCCCCTCGCCCCCATCCCCGTGCCAACGCCCCGTCTCACGATCTGAGACCAGGCCCGCGGCAATTCCCATCGGTTCAAAGCGTTCGTCAGGCATCGTTTGCTCGTCATGAGCATGTAATCGGTCAAGAGACCTTGATGGATCCGAGGCGCAGCAAGTTTGCAGCGCGGCGCGGGTTCGATGCAGGAAACAGGAACGCTACCCATGAAACGGATGCTAATCAACGCCACCCAGGCTGAAGAACGCCGGTTGGCCATCGTAGACGGGCAAAAACTGCTCGACTATGAAATCGAAATCGAAGGGCGCGAACAGCGCAAGGGCAACATTTACAAAGCGGTCGTGACCCGCGTCGAACCGTCGCTCGAAGCCTGCTTCGTCGACTACGGCGAAGATCGTCACGGCTTCCTGCCATTCAAGGAAATCTCGCGCCAGTATTTCGCCCAGGGCGTGCAGGCCAACCAGGCCCGTATCCAGGACGCGATCCGCGAAGGCCAGGAACTGGTGGTGCAGGTAGAGAAGGAAGAACGTGGCAACAAGGGCGCGGCGCTCACCACCTTCATCTCGCTGGCCGGCCGTTATGTCGTGCTAATGCCCAACAACCCGCGTGGCGGTGGCGTGTCGCGCCGCATCGAGGGTGACGACCGGGCCGACCTCAAGGAAGCACTGGACCAGCTCGAGTACCCGAACGGGATGAGCATCATTGCGCGCACCGCCGGCATCGGCCGCAGCGCGCCCGAGTTGCAGTGGGACCTGAACTACCTGCTCAAGTTGTGGAACGCCGTCGATGGCGCGTCCAAGGGCGGCAAGGGCGCATTCCTGATCTACCAGGAGTCCTCGCTCGTTATCCGTGCAATCCGCGATTATTTCAACCACGACATCGGCGACATCCTGATCGACACCGACGACGTGTACGACCAGGCGCAGCAGTTCATGGCGCACGTGATGCCCGAACATGCGGCGCGCGTGAAGCGTTATCGCGACGATGCACCGCTGTTCTCGCGGTTCCAGATCGAACACCAGATCGAATCGGCCTACGCCCGCATCGTGCAGTTGCCCAGCGGCGGCGCGATCGTGATCGACCACACCGAGGCACTGGTTTCGGTCGACGTCAACTCGGCACGCTCCATCCGCGGCGGTGACATTGAAGAAACCGCGACCCGCACCAACCTGGAAGCCGCAGACGAAGTTGCGCGCCAGATGCGCCTGCGCGACCTCGGAGGCCTGATCGTCATCGACTTTATCGACATGGAAGAAAGCCGCAATCGTCGCGAAGTCGAAAACCGGCTGCGCGACGCCTTGCGCCAGGACCGTGCGCGTGTGCAGTTCGGTTCGATCAGCAAGTTCGGCCTGATGGAAATGAGCCGCCAGCGCCTGCGCCCGGCGCTCAGCGAAGGCGCATCCATCCCCTGCCCGCGTTGCGGTGGCTCCGGCCATATTCGCGATACCGAAAGTTCGGCATTGCAGATCCTGCGCATCATTCAGGAGGAGTCGCTCAAGGACAACACTGCTTCAGTGCTGTGTCAGGTGCCGGTCGACGTGGCCTCGTTCCTGCTCAACGAGAAACGCACGGAGATCACCAAGATCGAACTCAAGCAGCGCATCAATGTGCTGATGGTGCCCAACAAGACACTGGAGACGCCCAACTACAAGCTGACGCGCCTCAAACACGACGATCCACGCCTGGACAACATCGAGGCCACCTACAAGCTGGCCGACGAAGCCGAGGATCCAACCGCGGTGACCCGCCGGGCACAGGAGCCAACGAACCGCCAGACACCGATCATCAAGGGCGTGTTGCCCGATGCGCCAGCGCCGGTCGCGCCACCCAAACCGGAAAAGGCGACGGTCGCGCACGTGCAGCCTGAGGCTCCCCGTGCTGCGCCGGTTCAATCCGTGGCAAGCGCGCCGGCAGAGCGCGGTTTCCTGGGCTGGATCAAGAGCCTGTTCGCCGCACCGCCTGCGCCGCCGGTGATTGTGCCCGCTCCCACGGACGTGAAGAAGGAAGCACGGTCCGATGGTCGCCCGCCGCGTGACGGCCGACGACAGGAAGGCCGTGACGGCGCGCGCGGCGAAGGTCGTGATGGCGCACGTGGCGAAGGCCGCTCGCGCGGCGGTCGCGGTGGGCGTAGCGGTCGCGGTGATCGTGCCGGCCAGGGGCAACGCGAACGGTCGGAGACCAACGGACTGGCCGCAGGTGCAGACACCGCGCAGGTCCAGGGCCAGGAAGGCGTCGTAGACGAGTCGGCCCGCAACGAACAGCGAGCAGAACGCTCGCCACGGGGCGGACGTGGTGGCCGCGGCGAACGTAACCGGGATACCGAACGTGGTGATCGTGGTGATCGCAACCAATCCGGTGAGCGCGCGCAACAGGATGTCGCCGGCCGTGACGGCAATGCAACGCCAGCGGAAGCGGGCAACGACGGACAATCACGTGATCAGCGTGAGCCGCGTGAGCCGCGTGAGCCAAGAGAAGGTCGCGGCGAGCGTCAGCGTGACCGTCGTCCACGGGGCGAGCGGGGACAGGCACCGGCGACCAACGGCGAGAACGAGGCCCAGCAGTCCGAGTTGTCGGATGCTGCGCAGTCGCCTTCCCAGGCCCATGGCGAAATGCCCGACAGCCAGGCACAGGCCGATGGTCAGGAGACCCGGGACGACAACCGTGAGAAACGCTCGCGCGACCGTAATGGCCGAGACCGTGACCGTGAACGTGACGCACGCGGCGAGCGCGGCAATGGCCGTGGACAAGGCGAAGGCCGGGACGACGCGCCGCAGCGTGATGCCCAGCCAGCACAGGAGGGCTTTGCCGCCGCCCCGGTCGCGCCCGTGGCAGTCGTGCCCGCACCTGTGGCGGAACGCCCGCCGACACCCGTCGTCGATGCCGCTCCCGTCGTAGCCGCCTCTGCCCCAGCAGTCACCGAAGAAGCATCGTCGGCGCAAGCACTTCCCAAGATCGGGCAGTTCGTGCTCCCGGTGGATGCGCTTGCCGAGGTTGCCGAGTCTTCGGGACTGAGCTGGGTGAATTCCGATGCACAGAAGATCAAGGCCGCGCAGGAAGCGATCGCAGCACTTCCGGCTCCGATCCATGTACCGCGCGAGCCTGCGGCGCCGGTCGCCACCGACGAAGGTCCGCTGGTGCTGGTTGAAACCAAACGCGATCTGCGCAACACGACCCTGCCGTTCGAACAGTCGGCCAGCTGACCATTGCTGCCGGCCGGTACGTTGCCTCGCGGCAATGTACCGGCCTTTTTTTTGACCTGAATCGGGAAGTTCTACATTTGCGCGCGGTGCCGCACACGGCGTGACTGGCACGGACTCACGACGCGGCGAGGGGGGCGCACCCGGAAGCATAGAGCTGTCCGCCGTACAGGAACAGGCGCCAAAACCAGAAACGCATGTGCCCCAAGGGCCTTACATGGTTCTGAAAGCGGCCAACTGCCGAATCCAGCTTCAACGTCCTTGATCAGGCCTGCGCTGCACTGCGCCAGGCTTCGGTTGCGACCTCGGTTTCACCATGTTGCAGCGCCAGTTCTGCCAGTTGCCGCCACGCATCGCGGCGCAACCCGGGATCCTGCAAACGCAGCAAAGATTGCTGCAACAGCTGCCGGGCTTTACCCCACAATTGCAGCCGCATGCAGGTCACGCCCGCAAGGTACTGCAACACGGCATCACCCGGATGGCTGAGCTGGGCCGATTCGATACGGGTGAGCCACTGCCCTTCCAACGCATGGCTGTCGTTCGCAAAACTGAGTTCGAGCGCCCGCACCAGGTCGACACATTGTTGCTGGCCGAGCCCTCCGGGCTCGTTGAGCATTTGTTCCCAGATCGGCTCCAACCACTGGCGGCCCACGGCTGGATCACCTCCGAGCGTCAACAGCCGACGCGCCGCGGCATTTCCGACATCCGGCATGGCTCGCTCCACCACGTCGAGCCTGGACCACGCCTGCGCCAGCTGCGCCGGATCATGGGCGGCGCTGACCAGTTCGATAGCCAGACCACCCAAAACGCCGCGCGCTGCCGTTTGCGACAGCGCGTGGTGCTTGGCAAGCAAGCGCGCAGCTTCCAGTGCCATGATCGTGCGACCGGCCATTCGTGCCGCCTTGAGCCGCATGCGCAAAGCCAGTGTGCGACGCCCGGGGCCCTGGCCCAGGTCGTCGAGAATCTGCAGAGCCAGTGACGCATCGCGATCGTCCAGCGCCCAGCGCGCTGCGCGAAGGCGAGCTCCTTCACTCGCCTCCGGCGCAAGCCCGTGTGTGGCCTGCTCCAGTGCCGCGCGGTAGTGCAGCTCGCGCGAGGTGCGGTCCTGCAGCGAATGCGCCGCTTCGGCAGCCAGCAAGTGCGCGATCGACTGCAATTGGCCGGCATAGGTCAACTTGTCGTCGCCCGAGCCGAGGTGTCCCACCTGTTCGACCACGGTCTCGGCCGCCTTCTTGGCCCGCACGAAACGCCCGGCAATCAACTGCCCATAGGCATCGAGCAGCGCCAATTGCATGCCACGTTCACGCTGGCGCTGGCGCCACATGCGGGCTTCACGGGGAATCGAGAACAATGCGGACAAGGCGCGCAGGGCCAGATGCACGAGCAAGAAGGTCACCAGCACGACAACCAGCACCAGGTTCAACGAGAGATCGATGCGGTAGGGTGGCCAGAAAACCGTCACCGACCCGGGGTTGCTGCCGGCAAACAACGCCGCCGCCACGGCAGCGGCGAACAATGCCAATAACCAAAGGGACACACGCATGGGAGTTCCTGGCCTATCGCCCTGCTGCGGCCGTTGCAAGCGCTGCCAGCGTATCGTCGATGCGCGGCAGCTCCATCGTTTTCATCTGACCCTGCACCTGTTGCAGCAAACTGGCTGCGGCCTGGGTCTTGCGCGCGGACGGGTCGAAATACCGGAACAGCGATACCGACGCAGACGCCAGATCGGCGCGCGCAGATTCCAACTGGCGCGCCAGCAAGCCCAGACGGGCGTTGAGCAGCTTGAGTTTGAAATTCTCCCGCACGAAAAACGACTGTTCCGGCGACAGCAGCGCTGCATCGGGTTGCTCGATGCGGCTGATGCGCAGCAACTTGCTGGCCTCCTCACCGACCACCTGCAAGACCTGTTGCCACCAGTTGGGGGCCGCCTCGGATTCCTTGCGCTTGAGTGAACCGGTTGCGCTGACCGCCGCCACGGCATTCACAAGCGGCAGTTCATCCGACATACGCAACAACTCATCGATACGCGCCAACAAGCTGGGCGTGTCGATCGTGCTGGCCGAGGTGATGCGGCTGATATCGCGGGCCAGCGCGCGCTGCACCTGTGCCAGCCCAGGCTGGGCCGAGCGCGCGATACGCTGTTCGGCGCTGCGTAACGCGGCCACCAGGGGTTCCACGCTGCCCGTCAGCTGGGCCTGCTGCTGGGCCAGTCGCACTGCGGACTCAATGTCGACCACCAGGTTTTCATCGCGCGATCGCGACAGGCTCTGAATCAGTTCTTCGAGCTGGGTGCGCTGCAAAGCGACCTCACCCAGGCGCACCTCGGCCACCGCCAATTTGGCCGCAGTCTCGCGCGCGAGATCCTGCGCTTCCTTGGCACTGGCCCGCGCCTGCGCCGCATGCATGGTCGCATCACCACTTTGGCGCGCCAGTTGCTCCTGCATCGCCGACACGCGCTGCCACACCATGATGCTGCCCACCAGAGCGACAGCCCCGAGCAACAATGCCAAAATCGACAAAGGGGCCACACCCAGGGCAGCGACACCCGGCACCGATGGGGAGGTCGCGGCCGCGGCGGACGCGCCACCTCCTTGCTGCGGGGCTAGCGGCACGGCAGTCGTGGGCTTGTCATGCGCAGGCGCGGCCGCATCTCCCGCGTCTGGCGTCGATGGGGTGGATGCGTTTTCGTTCATTGCAGCGATTTTATCGACGCAGCAATGTCCGGCAGCCCCGGGCGTGACGCGCACACAACACCAAAACCCGCCTCCCGGGCTGCCGCAGCAATCCGGGGGTGGGTGGCCAGTGCCCGCGTGCGCGACCAGTCATGACCCGGCAAAGCGGTTTTCAGGTTGCCAATGGCCTCACTGCTGGTGAACAGCCAGAGCGCATCATCGCGCACATCCTGCTCGGCAAGCACCTGCCGCACCACGTCGGGCGCCGGCGCGGCGCGCCAATACGCGACCACGAACCGGACCTGTGCACCCGCCTCGGTCAATTGCGCGGCGAGCCAGCCGCGCCCCTGCCCCCGAACGTCACAGCCAGCGTCCGCGCCGGTCACGTCGTGCCCGGAACCCCGCACCAGCATGGCGCGCCAGCCCGGACGGACGCGATCGGCCACCCGCTGCCACAGCGTCTCCGAGTCGAACTGGCCACTGTCGGGCTCCGGTGCGTCGATCCGGGCCGGGTCCACACCCTGGCGCACCAGTGCGGCCACCGTGCCGGGCCCGGTGGCCCAGAATCGCGGGCCGGCATCGGATGCCAGGCCCGCATTGCCCTGCCCGCGCAGGGCATAAAAGTGATCGACGGCCGCCGCACTGACGAACATGATCGACTGGAACTCCCCGATCACCTGCCAGGCGATCTGCACATCAGTGGCGTCGGATACGGGCCGTATCTGGATCAACGGCAGCGCGAACGCATCGACGCCGCTTTGCGCAAGTAATCGGACCCAGCGCCGGGCGTCGCCGTCCGGGCGGGTCACGATCACGCGCATGGACTCACCCGGGCTGCGCTCAGGGAGAAAGATTGGCGGCACGGGCGCCACCGGCACGCAATTGCAGCGCGGCAGCGCGCCCCAGCGCCACGGCCTGCTCGAGGCTCGTCACCGGCCCCTCGGACAGAGCCCGCACCAGTGGCTCCGGATGCGCATCCAGGGGTTCATCCAGTGCCTCGCCCCAGGCCGCCTCCAGCCGCAACTGCGATCCGTGCCAAACCGCATGGGCCGCCAGGGGCATGGAGCAACTGCCACCCAGGGATCGACTGACCTCGCGTTCGGCCGCCACTGCCAGCCAGGTCGGCTGGTGTGCCAACGGCGCCAGCGCATCGAGCAGATCCTGCCGGTCGCAGCGCACCTCGATACCCAGCGCACCTTGCCCGGCGGCCGGCAACATCTGCGCCGGCTCGAACGCCAGCCGGATACGCGATGCGAGCTCGAGTCGCTTGAGTCCGGCTGCGGCGAGCACGATCGCATCGAACCCACCCTCATCGAGTTTGCGCAAACGGGTGTCCAGATTGCCACGCAGCGGCGCGATACGCACATCGTGCCGCCCGAGGCGCGCCAGCGCATCACGCAGCAGCACGACACGGCGCAGGCTCGACGTTCCCACGACGGCGCCCTGCGGCAGCTCCGCAAGGGTCGCAGCGCCTGCGGAAACCAGAGCGTCGCGCGGGTCCTCGCGCTCCAGGACGCAGGCCAGACTGAACCCGTCAGGCAGCTCCATCGGCACATCCTTGAGCGAATGCACGGCGATGTCGGCGCGCCCGTCGTCGAGCGCAGTTTCCAGTTCCTTGACGAACAGCCCCTTGCCACCCACCTTGCTCAAAGAACGGTCCAGTATCTGGTCACCCCGGGTCGTCATGCCAAGCAGTTCAACCCGATGGCCGAGCGACTCCAGCCGCTGCTGCACGTGGCGTGCCTGCCAAAGCGCCAGTCGGCTTTCACGGGTCGCAATGACGATGGGCGCGCGCAAAGGCAGGTTCACAGTGGTAACCGGTTGGTAATCAAAAGGGGAGTCTCGATGCTAGCATGGGAGACCCTTTTCCACCCGTACCACGACCACACGCCATGAGCCCACGACCGAGCCCTGAAACGACCCGCCGCGCGCGCGAAAACGAACGCCCCCTGGTCGAAGATATCCGGTTACTGGGCCGCATCCTGGGCGATGTAATCCGGGACCAGGATGGCGAGCCCGCGTACGCCCTGATCGAACAGATCCGGACCTTGTCGGTGGCGTTCAGACGCCATTCCGACCACGAGGCCAACCGTTCCCTCAAGAAGCTGCTGGTGGGCCTGTCCGGCGACCAGACGGTGAGCGTGATTCGTGCGTTCACCTACTTCAGCCATCTGGTCAACCTGGCCGAAGACCGGCATCACATCCGCCGCCGCGCCGTGCACGAGCGTGCCGGCGACACCCAGGAGGGCAGCATCGACGTGGCGCTGTCGCGCCTGCGCTGGGCCGGCATCGCACCGGCGACCATCGTCGAGACACTGGCCGGGAGTTTCGTCTCGCCGGTACTGACGGCGCACCCGACCGAGGTGCAGCGTAAAAGCATCCTGGATGCGGAACGCGTCATCGCCCAGTTACTGACGGCACGCGACACGATCCGGCTCCATGCACTGGCGGCGCAGTCCCAGAAAGATGCGCTGACACCCCGGGAACTGGCCCGAAACGAGGCGCTCATTCGTGCCCGGGTGATGCAGCTCTGGCAGACCCGTTTGCTGCGCTTCACCAAGCTCACGGTGGCGGACGAAATCGAGAACGCACTGAGTTATTACGAGGCCACCTTCCTGCGCGAGATACCCAAGCTGTATGGGGACCTGGAGCGCGAACTGGGCCAGCGCGACATTCACAGCTTCCTGCGCATGGGCCAATGGATTGGCGGCGACCGCGACGGCAACCCCAACGTCAACGCACAGACACTGACCTATGCACTCAAGCGCCAGTCGGAAGTGGCGCTGCGCCATTACCTGACCGAAGTACACCTGCTAGGCGCAGAGTTGTCGGTGTCGGCCATTCTGGTGACCATCACCGACGGCATGAGGCAGCTCGCCTCGCGGTCACCCGACACCAACGAACATCGCCAGGACGAACCCTATCGGCTGGCGCTCACGGGAATCTACGCCCGGCTGGCAGCAACGCTGCGCACACTCACCGGCACAGAGGCTGCGCGCCATGCCGTGGCTCCGCAGAATCCCTATGCCGTCGCACAGGAGTTCAGCGCCGACCTGCGCACGATCGAGGCATCGCTGATCGAGAACCATGGCGGCGCACTGGTCACGCAACGCCTGCGCCCGCTGATCCGTGCGGTCGAGGTGTTCGGTTTTCACCTGGCAACGGTCGACCTGCGCCAGAGTTCGGACAAGCATCTGGCCGTGGTTGCCGAGTTGCTGTCCGTGGCGCGGATCCAGGCCGATTACGCCAGCCTCGACGAGAACGCCAAGCGTGAGGTGTTGCTGCGCCTGCTGGCAGATACGCGCCCGCTGCGGGTGCTTGACCACCCCTACTCCGCCCTGGTGCAGGACGAACTGGCGATATTTTCGTGCGCCCGCGACATGCTGGCGCGTTACGGCCGGCAATCGCTGCGCCACTACATCATCAGCCACACCGAAACCGTCAGCGACCTGCTGGAGGTCCTGCTGTTGCAAAAAGAGACCGGGCTGTTGCACGACACCCTGGATCGCCAGGCACACACTGACCTGATCGTCGTCCCGTTGTTCGAGACCATCGAAGACCTGCGCAATGCCGCCACCATCATGCGCGATTTCTACGCGCTGTCCGGTGTGCACGCGATGGTCCGGCGCAGTGGCGGCGAGCAGGACATCATGCTGGGATATTCGGACAGCAACAAGGACGGCGGCATCTTCACCAGCAACTGGGAACTCTACCTGGCCGAAGTCGCGCTGGTGGCGTTGTTCGACGAACTCGCCGACAGCCACGCAGGCACAGCGCCGATCCGGCTGCGCATGTTCCACGGCCGTGGCGGCACCGTTGGACGGGGTGGCGGGCCAAGCTACCAGGCCATCCTCGCGCAGCCACCGGGCACCGTGCGCGGGCAAATCCGGTTGACGGAACAGGGCGAGGTGATCGGCTCCAAATATGCGAATCCGGAAATCGGCCGGCGTAACCTGGAGACACTGGTGGCAGCGACGCTTGAGGCCACGTTGATGCCGGCGGCCAAACCGGTCAGCGCGCAGTTCCTCGATACGGCCGCGGCATTGTCAACATCGAGCATGGCGGCCTACCGCAAACTGGTCTACCAGACAGCGGGATTCACCGAGTATTTTTTCGGAGCCACGCCGATCCGCGAAATCACCGAGTTGCACATCGGTTCGCGCCCCGCGTCGCGCAAACCGTCGCAGGCGATCGAAGACCTGCGCGCCATCCCGTGGGGCTTCAGCTGGGGCCAATGCCGGCTGACCCTGCCCGGTTGGTATGGCTTCGGCTCTGCCATCCAAGCTTTCCTGCAGGCGCCCGGCCCGATGTCCCGCAAGGAACGCATGGCACTGCTGCAAAAAATGGAACGTCAGTGGCCGTTCTTCCGGGTCTTGTTGTCGAACATGGACATGGTGATGGCCAAGAGCGATCTCGCGCTGGCTTCGCGGTATGCCGAACTGGTAAGCAACACCCGCTTGCGCAAGAGGATACTCGGCGCGATCGAAGCGGAGTGGCGGCTCACCTCCGATGCGTTGGCGCAAATCACCGGGGACAAGCATCGGCTGGCCAACAACGCAGCCCTGCAGCGCTCGATCCGCCACCGGTTCCCCTATATCGACCCATTGCACCACCTGCAGGTCGAACTGATCCGGCGCCACCGCGCCGGCACGGTCGATGACCGTTTGCGCCGGGGCATCCACATATCGATCAACGGCATCGCGGCAGGCTTGCGCAATACCGGCTAGCAGCAGGTACGCAGCGCACGCGTGCCGACACGCGTGCGGTTCTGCTTGCGTGTCGAGCTGCGGCCTTGCCGCAACGCCACCGACAGGCGGCGTCGCCCGCTGTCATATCGGCGTAATGAGCAACTCGCGCACGGCGGCCAATTGCCGCCGGGAAACCGCCAGCACCTCGTCGATACCCTGCAATCGAACCGCCCAGACCTCGCCCTCTTCATCGTCAAAGTGCTTTTCAATTGCACGCACCAAAGGCCGCGCCACCAGCGCGTTGCGGTGAACGCGCAGAAAATACCCACCATGGTGCTCTTCGATCTCACTGAGCGATCCGTCCAGAATCAGGCTTCGGTCAACGGTGCGCAATGTGATGTATTTCAGTTCCGCCTTCAGGTAGACCACTTCGGCCAGCGGCACCCGCTCGGTACGCCCGCGGTCCTGGATCGTCAGGAAGGCCGCTGCAACAGCCTCTGGCTGCAGCGCAACTGATGCCAGCATGCGCCGTTCGACCTTCTGCAATGCCAGCATCAGGCGCGACAGGCGGACCGGCTTGGTGACATAGTCCACCGCCTCCAGGTCGAAGGCCTGCACCGCATGCGCGGCATGCGCGGTGACGAAAACAACAGCCGGCGCGTCGGGCATCGATGCCAACCGCCTCGCCAGTGCCAGACCGTCCGTTCCCGGCATGTGGATGTCCAGCAGCGCCACATCGAACGGCTGGTGGGCGAGCAGTGCCAACGCCTCGGCCGCATTGGCCGCCTCGCCATCGATCCGCACGGGTGGTGTCGGGCATTGCTCGAGCAGCGTGCGCATGCGCGAACGTGCCAGCTTCTCATCGTCGACGATCAGCGCCCTAAGCTCCATGGTCTTCTCCCCTTGCCATCATGCCGGCACCTCCATGCGCACCTGGTAGACACCATCGACCAGGCCAGAGCGAAAACGCGCCTCGACATCGTGCAGCAGACGCAGCCGGTCGCTCACATTGTCCAGCGCCACGCCGTGTCCCGGCACGCCGCACCCCGCAGGTACGGTATTGGTCACCTTGATCACCACCATCGAGCCGCGCCGCCGGGTCGACACCCGGATCGTGGCACCGGACGCGCTCGGCTCCACACCGTGGCGCACGGCATTCTCGACCAGCGGCTGCAACAACAGCGGCGGCAGCATCGCCCGATCGGCCGACGGGTCCAGCGCCCACTCCAACTGCAGCCGTTCGCCAAAACGCACCTGCTCGATCGCCAGGTACCGGCGGGCCAGTTCGATTTCGGCCGCCAGGCTGACCGACTCGCCCTGGTCCTCCAGCGCGTGGCGAAACAAGTCACTCAGATCTTCGAGCAGAGCTTCGGCCTTGGCTGGTTCGTCACGTACCAGCGCAATCGCGCTGTTGAGCGTGTTGAACAGAAAGTGCGGGCGAATGCGCGCCTGCAACTCGGACAGGCGTGCCGCGGTGGCTGCTGGCGCGCCGGCACGGGCACGCATCACCAGCGCTGCGACCAGCGCCCCGGCCAACGTTGCGCCCGTTGCCGCACAGGCCACCCAAGGCGCCTGATCCACCAGGCCGCCCAATACCAGCGTGCCGCAACCATAGAGCCCGGCAACAGCGCCCAGCAGTACGCCAGCCGCCACTTGTGCCCGCGTTGGCAATCGGGCCAGGCCATGCTTGAGCACGCAGGCCACCACCAGCCACACCAGCGTCGCGGGCAATGCAGCGCCGGTCAACAGCGCCAGGCGCAACACCCAGTCGAGTACCGACACCACGCCGAACAGGGCGCCCACCGCCATCACCAGCTCCACAAACAGCACCGCACGCAGCACCACACCCAGCTTACAGGCATCGAACACCAGCACACGCGCGGGCCGCGCAATGCCGGCATGCGGGTCGAGCTCGTGAAAGGTCGATAAAATCTCGGTGTCTTTCATCATGTGTCGGGTCAGGTACCTGATTATTGGTGATCTTGCTCCCCGCCGGGCCAGCCCCGTGCGCACCACCCACCTCTCATCCATGTCCCAGAACCAACTCGACAACAAATCGGCCGCATGGTCTGCGCTGTTCTCCGAGCCCATGAGCGACCTGGTCAAGCGGTATACGTCCAGCGTCTTTTTCGACAAACGCCTGGCCCATGTCGACATCACCGGTTCGCTCGCGCATGCCGAGATGTTGTGCCACCAGGGCATCATCGGCAAGGCCGACCACACCTCTATTGTCAACGGGCTGCAGGCCATCCGCGCCGAAATTGACGCCGGCCAATTTGAGTGGAAGCTCGACCTGGAAGACGTACACCTCAATATCGAGGCCCGCCTGACCCAATTGGCCGGAGATGCCGGCAAGCGCCTGCACACCGGGCGGTCGCGCAACGATCAGGTCGCGACCGACGTGCGCCTGTGGCTGCGCGACGAGATCGACGCCATTCTTGGCCTGCTGGTGCTGCTGCAACAGGCACTGGTCGAACTGGCCGCCAGGAACACCGACGTCATCATGCCGGGATTCACCCATCTGCAAGTCGCCCAGCCGGTTGCTTTTGGTCACCACATGCTGGCCTATGTGGAGATGTTCGCACGCGACGCCGAGCGCATGACGGACGTGCGCCGCCGTGTCAACCGGCTGCCACTGGGCGCGGCTGCGCTGGCCGGCACCAGCTATCCCCTCGACCGGCAACGGGTGGCCACGACCCTGGACATGGACGGTGTCTGCGAGAACAGCCTCGACGCCGTCAGCGACCGCGACTTCGCGATCGAGTTCACTGCCGCAGCCGCGCTGTGCATGGTGCATTTCAGCCGCATGAGCGAGGAGCTGGTGTTGTGGATGAGCCAGAGTTTCGGCTTCATCGACCTGGCCGATCGTTTCTGCACCGGCAGCTCGATCATGCCGCAGAAGAAAAATCCGGACGTGCCGGAACTGGCCCGCGGCAAGACAGGCCGCGTGGTGGGTCACCTGATGGCCCTGATCACCCTGATGAAAGGCCAGCCCCTGGCCTACAACAAGGACAACCAGGAAGACAAGGAGCCGCTGTTCGACACCGTGGACACGCTCAAGGACACCCTGCGCATCTTTGCCGAAATGGTAGAGGGCATTCGGGTCCGCCCCGAGGCGATGGAGCGCGCCGCCAGCAAAGGTTATGCCACGGCCACCGACCTGGCCGACTACCTGACCCGCAAGGGCCTGCCTTTCCGGGATGCGCACGAGACCGTGGCGCATGCGGTCAAGTCGGCGATCGACAAGGGCGTGGACCTGTCCGAGTTGCCGCTGTCGGAACTGCAGGGCTTCAACGCCCGGATCGAGCCGGATGTGTTCGACGTGCTGAGCCTGCGCGGATCGCTGCAGGCACGCAATATCCTCGGCGGCACGGCGCCACAACAGGTACGCGCTCAGGTCGAGCGTCATCGCAAACGGCTGGCTTGAGAAACTTTTTGCGCCCGACGCCATCACACCGGTGCACGACACCACCCACACCCATGAACCAAGAAATCGCCATGAACCGCAAACAATTCCTGCTGACCGGCCTGTCGGTCGCCGTCCTGGGCCTCAGCGCCTGTTCAAAGACCGAAGACACCAAGGCAACAACCACATCGTCCGGCGCGACACCGGCACCGCCAGCGCAGCAACGGCGCACCGTGTCGCTGGAAATCGTAGCCAACGAAGGCAAAGGTTTCTCCGTCGGATCGATTATGAGCACCATGGTCGTGTACGTGTTTTTCGACCCGCAATGCCCGCACTGCGGCCATCTGTGGAACGCGTCGATTCCGCTGCAGAAGAAGGCGCGTTTCATCTGGATGCCGATCGGCTTGATCAATCCCACCAGCTCGGCCCAGGGTGCGACCTTGCTGTCCGCCACCGATCCGGTGGCTGCCATGATTGAGCACGAAATCTCCCTGCTGTCAAAACAAGGCGGCATCGGGACCTCCTCCGACGTCACCGACGAGGCCAAACAGTCCGTTACCAACAATACGGCGCTGTTCAACAACCTGGGCCTCGAAGGGGTTCCGTTCACCGTGGCCAAGAACGCCCGCACAGGCCAGTTGGTCAGCCGCGGGGGCTCGATGGATACCGCCGCGCTGGCCGCACTGATCGGCATCGATGCGCCCTGAACGCCACTGTCCTGATGCCTGCCGCACCGGCTGCGGCAGTCGGGCCGCTCGCCTGATACTGGATGGCTGCCCAAGCGCTACCTAAGCACCGGCTAGGGATCGCGCGGCCGGCGCGGGACACAATACGCTGATCCATAACTCCAGGGAGCCAGGCCGGTGCGACTGCTGTTGGTCGAAGACGACACGATGATCGGAGAGACCGTGCGGGAGTTGTTGCGCGCGGAGACATTCGCCGTGGACTGGGTGCGCGACGGCGAGGCAGCGGACACCGTGCTGCAAACCGAACAGTTCGACCTGGTGCTGCTCGATCTGGGTCTGCCCCGGCTCGATGGGGTCGAGGTGCTGCGCCGCATGCGCGCGCGCAAGGACGCAACACCGGTACTGATCGTCACCGCGCGCGACGCGGTGCAGGACAGGGTGGCCGGACTCGATGCCGGCGCCGACGACTATGTACTCAAGCCTTATGACCTGGACGAACTGCTGGCGCGCATCCGTGCCCTGATACGGCGCTCAAGCGGCCAGGCCGATTCGGTGCGCGACATCCACGGCCTGCGTCTGAACCCGATCACCCATGAAGCCCTGCGCCTGTCTGTCGACGGCGGGCCACCGACCCCGATCCAGCTCTCGGCCCGTGAATGGGCGGTGCTCGAAGTCCTGATGGCGCGTCCGGGCGTGGTGTATTCGCGCGCGCAAATCGAAGACAAGCTGTACGGCTGGAAGGACGAGGTCAGCAGCAATGCGGTCGAGGTCTACATCCACGGACTGCGCAAGAAACTGGGCAACGCCGTGATCGAGACCGTGCGCGGCCTGGGCTACACCATGCCAAGGGACACATCAGCGTGACAGCCGCAAAGCCCCACTCCCTGCGCCGGCGCCTGCTGGTGTCGGTCACGGTGGCGATTCTTCTGGGCGCCCTGCTGCAGGGCGTGTCGGCCTATCGCGCCGCGCTGGCACAGGCCGATACGTTGTTCGACTACCACCTGCAGCAGATGGCCAACAGCCTGCGCGGTGGGCCGGCACTGCCCAACTTTCCGATGGACAGCGCACGCGGCGAGGCCGAAGACTATGTGATCCAGATCTGGACCGCGGATGGCCGCCATGTATTCCAGTCCAGCCGGGTGATGCTGCCGCCGCGCGCCGTGCTCGGTTTTGCCGATGTCACACAAGACGGTGTGCGCTACCGGGTGTTCTCGGTGCAAACGCCGGTGCAGACCATCCAGATCGCGCAGAACATGGACGACCGCACCGCCCGCGCGCGGGTGCTCGCTGTGCGATCACTGCTGCCGCTGGCCCTGATCGCCCCGCTGCTGATGCTGGTCATGTGGTGGATCATCAACCGCTCGTTGCGGCCGCTCGAACGCACACGCAGGCAGGTGGCGGCGCGGGCGGCAGAAGACCTCACGCCGCTGCCCGACGACGGCCTGCCGGAAGAAATCCAGCCGTTGGTGCAGGAGATCAATCTGCTGTTCGACCGTCTGCATGCCAGTTTCGACTCGCAACGCGCGTTTGTCGCCAATGCCGCCCATGAGCTGCGTTCACCGTTGACGGCGCTCAAGCTGCAGGCGCAAGCGCTGGGCCGTTCAAACGACCTTCAGGTGCAGCAACAGGCGGTCATACGCCTGAACCAGGGCGTCGACCGGGCGATCCGGTTGATGCAGCAGTTGCTGCTGCTGGCGCGCCAGGAGTCGGCGCAGGCGCCGGTTGCGCACCAGCGACTGGACCTGTGCGCGCTGGCACAGCAGGTGGCGCGCGACGTGATCGCCCAGGCCCAGGCCCGCTCGATCGAACTCACCTGCGCGTGCACAGAGCCGGTCTGGATCGACGGCGACCCGGACAGCCTGGCGATCCTGCTGCGCAACCTGCTTGAGAACGCGATCAAATACACCCCCAGCCCAGGTCAGGTGGCCGTGCAGGCAGACATGCAGGATGATCGTCCCACCCTGACGGTGGAAGACTCCGGCCCTGGCATCCCCATCGCACAGCGTGAGCACATGTTCGAACGTTTCGTGCGCGGGGTCACACAGGAGGCCAGTGGCAGTGGCCTTGGATTGTCGATCGCCCGGGCCATTGCCGCGCGCCACGGGGCAAACTTGCGGCTGGGCGGTTCGCAACAGCTCGGCGGCCTGCAGGCACAGCTACAGTTCCCGGCGCCAAACTCGCGCTGAGCGCCGGGCCGATCCCGTTGCCGCGGTCGCAACGGTAGCCGCCCCTGTCGCCACAGCCGCGTTAACCGCGTCGCTCACGGGCAGCAACAACCGCACCGGTTAAGGCTCACCTAAGACCCGGGGCGCATATTAATGGCATTCCAACTTCCAGCCCAGGAGTCGCCATGCAACAGCTGTCCATCAAATCATCCCGCCTTGTCATGGCGCTTGTCGCCGCCGGTGTCATCGGAGGCGCCAGCGTGACGGCACTGCAGCATATTCGCCCGGTCCATGCGGCCACACCGGTTGCCGCTGCCACCAACGCCACCGTTCCCAACACCCCGATGGCGTTGCCGGACTTCTCGCGCATCACGGCGCAACACGGGCCCGCCGTCGTCAACATCAGCGTGGTCGGCACGACCAGCAGCGCAGACGACACCCCGATGGCCAACGGCCGCCAGGGCGCGGAGCCCTTCGGCAACGACCCGTTCTCCGAGTTCCTCCGCCGCTTCCAGCAGGGCCAGGGCGGCGCCACACCGCGCGAAATGCCCACCCGCGGCCAGGGCTCCGGCTTCATCGTCAGCCCGGACGGCATCATCCTGACCAATGCCCACGTGGTGCGCAATGCGAACGAGGTCACCGTGAAGCTGACTGATCGCCGAGAATTCACCGCCAAGGTGCTGGGCTCCGATCCCAAGACCGATATCGCGGTGCTCAAGATCGACGCCAAGAACCTGCCCACAGTCACAACCGGCCGCATCCAGGACCTGCAGGTCGGTGAATGGGTGCTGGCAATCGGATCGCCGTTCGGTTTCGAAAACACGGTGACGGCAGGTGTCGTCAGTGCCAAGGGGCGCTCACTGCCCGACGACAGCGCGGTGCCGTTCATCCAGACCGATGTGGCGGTGAACCCCGGCAACTCGGGTGGCCCGTTGTTCAACACACGCGGCGAGGTGGTCGGCATCAATGCCCAGATCTATAGCCACACCGGTGGCTACCAGGGCCTGTCATTTGCCATTCCGATCGACCTCGCGCTCAAGGTCAAGGACCAGATCGTGGCCACCGGCAAGGCCGAACATGCGCGCCTGGGTGTCTCGATCCAGGAGGTCAACCAGGCGCTGGCCGATTCGTTCAAGCTCGAGCGGCCCGAGGGTGCATTGGTGTCGTCCGTCGAAAAAGGCGGCCCGGCCGACAAGGCGGGCCTGCAAACGGGCGACATCATCCGCAAGGTCGATGGCCGCCTCATTGCCTCGTCCGGCGATCTGCCCGCCATCATCAGCCAGGCCGCCCCAGGCGACACGGTTGCCATGGAAGTGTGGCGCAAGGGTGAAACGCGGCAGATCGACGCGCGCCTGGGCATTGCGAACGACGGCGCGCAAAAAATGGCGAAGGGGCCCGACGGCCCGGCATCGCAAGGGCGGCTGGGCCTGGCATTGCGCCCACTGCAACCGCAGGAAATGGAGGTCGCCGGCGCGTCCAACGGCCTGCTGGTCGAAGCCGTCACCGGCGCTGCGGCGCGGGCCGGAATCGAACCTGGTGACGTAGTGCTCGCAATCAATGGCACCTCGGTCAAGGACGTCGAACAGGTGCGCAGCATCGTCGCCAAGTCCGACAAATCGGTGGCCTTGCTGATCCAGCGCGCCGGCGACAAGATCTTCGTGCCGATCCGGCTGGGCTGAACGCCGCGCACCGGGCACGCGAAATAAATTCAATCGGTTGACGCCGGGTTTCAAACCGGCGCCATCATGGTGCGGCTAACATCGCTATCTTCCATAGGAGACCGCTGTGCCCGTCATCACCAACATTGAGGATCTGCGCGTATTGGCGCAAAAACGCGTGCCCCGCATGTTCTACGACTATGCCGATTCAGGCTCGTGGACCGAAGGCACCTACCGCGCCAACTCGGACGATTTCCAGAGTATCAAGCTGCGCCAGCGCGTCGCGGTCAACATGGAAAACCGCACCACGGCGACCACCATGGTCGGTTGCCAGGCCAAGATGCCGGTGGCGATCGCGCCGGTCGGCCTGACCGGCATGCAACATGCCGATGGCGAGATACACGCCGCCCGCGCAGCCGAAAAATTCGGCATCCCGTTCACGCTGTCGACCATGAGCATCTGCTCGATCGAGGATGTCGCCGAAAACACCAGCGCGCCGTTCTGGTTCCAGCTCTACATGATGCGTGACCGCGAGGCGATGGCCAACATGATCCAGCGTTGCAAGGCGGCGCGTTGCAGCGCGCTGGTGCTCACGCTCGACCTGCAGGTGATCGGGCAGCGCCACAAGGACCTGAAGAACAAGCTGCGCGCGTCAGTCATCCCGACACTGGGCAACATCATCAATCTGGCCACCAAGCCGCGCTGGTGCCTGGGCATGGCCCGCACGCGACGCCACACCTTCCGCAACCTTGTCGGGCATGTCAAGGGTGTGAGCGATATGGGCTCGCTCGCGGCCTGGACCAACGAACAGTTTGATCCGCGCCTGTCCTGGGCCGACGTGGCCTGGGTCAAGGAACAATGGGGCGGCAAACTCATCCTCAAGGGCATCATGGACGCCGAGGACGCCCGACTCGCGGTGGCCTCCGGCGCCGACGCCATCGTCGTGAGCAACCATGGCGGACGCCAGCTCGATGGCGCCCCGTCCAGCATCGCCGCACTGCCGGCCATCGTGGCCGAGGTCGGCAGCCAGATCGAGGTCTGGATGGATGGCGGCATCCGCAGCGGGCAGGACGTACTCAAGGCCTGGGCGCTGGGCGCACGCGGCACCATGATCGGCCGCGCCATGGTGTATGGCCTGGGCGCCATGGGCGAGGCCGGTGTCACCCGCGCCCTCGAAATCATCCACAAGGAACTCGACGTCACGATGGCGTTCTGCGGCCACACGAACATCCAGACGGTCAACCGCACCATTCTGCTTCCCGGCACCCTGCCCGGCTGACAGGCACGCCACAGTAACGTTGCGTGGAGTTCCCCGCCTTGGCCTCATGGGCCTGGATCCCCATCGTCATCTGGGCGGCATTCGCGCAGACCATCCGCAACGCGGCCCAGCGCAACCTGGTCACCGATCTGGGCACGCTGGCCGCCACGCTGGTGCGCTTCCTGTACGGTTTGCCGTTCGCACTGGCCTGGTTGCTGCTGGTGCAGGCCTTCGCCGGACCGGGTTCGCGCGCCTGGCCGGAATTCACCCCGACTTATGGCCTGTGGCTGGCGGGAGGCGCCGTCAGCCAGTTGGCGGCCACCGCTTTTTTGCTGCTCGCCATGGGGCAGCGCAACTTCATCGTCGGCGTGGCGTTGTCCAAGACCGAGGTATTGCAGGTTGGCATATTCGCCACTGTCATGCTGCAGGAGTTGCCCACCGGCTTGTCCATGCTCGCCATGTTCGTGGCCACCATCGGCGTGGTGCTGTTGTCCCTGCCCCGGCAAGCGGGCGCCACACTGGCCGCCTGGCACGGCAATGCAGCCTGGTTCGGCCTGGCCAGCGGCGCCTGTTTCGCATTGGCCAGTGTCGGCTACCGCGGAGCGGCGCTCGCCCTGCCGGGTCTGTCGCCCTGGCTGATCGGCGCCTGGGGGGTGTTGCTGGCGCAGTTGTTGCAATCGGTCCTGCTGGGCGGCTGGTTGTCGCTGCGCCAACCCGCCGCCATGGCGGCGATCGGACGGGCCTGGCGGCTGTCCACCGTCGCCGGCATGATGGGTGCGCTGGCCTCGATCGGCTGGATGACAGCCACCGCACTGCGCCCTGCTGTCGATGTGCGCACGCTGGGTCTGGTTGAGGTCCTGTTCAGCTACCTCGTCTCCCGGCGCCTGTTCCGCGAGCAACTCAGCCGCAAGGAGCTGGCGGGCCTGATCCTCGTGTCGGCTGGCGCGCTGGTGGTGTCCGCCCAGTGGTGAACATGTCCACGTATTTGTCCGCGCATCTGTCCGGGATAGCGGACTTGTTTGACGTACTGTCGTGCGGCACAGTCCCGCTCAGGCAGGCCAAAGCCGCAACACGGCACGCCCGCCTAAGGCCGTCCTGCTGCCCCGTCCATCCACAACCGTGAGACACACCACCATGACCCACATCGCATCCGTGCAGGCGCGCCGGTTCCAGATACCGCTGGCCGAAGTCCTGGCCGACGCCAAACATGGTGACCATACCCATTTCGAGCTGATCACGGTCACGATCAGACTGGACAACGGCCAGGAAGGCACGGGCTACACCTATACCGGCGGCAAGGGAGGGCACGCTGTGCTGGCGATGATCGAGCATGATCTGGCGCCGTTCCTGCTCGGGCGCGACGCACAGGACGTCGAGGCCCTGTTCGACGCGATGCAGTGGCATGTCCATTATGTCGGGCGCGGCGGCATCGCAGCGTTCGCTATCTCAGCTGTCGACATCGCGTTATGGGACCTGCGTGGCAAACAGCGCGACGAACCGTTATGGAAGATGGCCGGTGGCGCGAGCGACCGCTGCAAGGCCTATTGCGGCGGTATCGACCTGAACTTTCCGCTGGACAAGCTGCTCGCCAGCGTGCGCGGATATCTGGCGCGCGGCTTCAACGGAGTGAAGATCAAGGTGGGGCGGCCAGAACTCGCCGACGATGTGGCGCGGATCCGCGCGGTACGCGAACTGATCGGTCCGGACCGGGCACTGATGGTCGATGCCAACTATGCGTTGTCGGTGCCGCAGGCGATCGATGCTGCGCGTGCTTTCAAACCGTTCGACCTGGTCTGGTTCGAGGAGCCGGTGATTCCCGACGACTACACCGGTTATGCCACCATTGCCGACGCGACCGGCGTGCCGCTCGCCATGGGGGAGAACCTGCACACCGAACACGAATTCGCGCTGGCGTTTGCGCATTCGAAGCTTGCCTTCATCCAGCCGGACGCGTCGAATTGCGGCGGCATCACCGGATGGTTGCGCGTGGCGCAACGCGCGCGCGCCGTCGGTATGCCAGTGTGCAGCCACGGCATGCAGGAGTTGCATGTCAGCCTGGCCGCCAGCCAGCCCCATGCCGGCTGGATCGAGGTGCATGCGTTTCCGATCGACAGCTACACGCTGCGCCCGCTGGTGGTGCAAGATCACCTGGCTGTGGCGCCCGACACGCCCGGCATTGGTGTGCAGTTCGACTGGGACCGCCTGGCATCGGCGCACCAGGGTGAAGGGTGATTACGGCTTGTCGAACACCAGGCTGAGCAACCTGGGTGGCAGGCCCTTGTCCTCGACATGCCACCACTCATCGAGTTGACGTAGCACCAGGCCAGCGTCACGCGCCGCACGCAGATATTCCGACACATGGTGCTGGAATGCAGGAATCAGTACCGGCGCCCCGTTGCTATCGGCGAAGCGGGCCTGCGTGCCCTGGTACTGGCGAAACGGATGCAACTCGCACACCAGCATCATCCCGCCAGTGACCAGGTGTTGCGTGGCCTGTGCGAACACCGGTGTCAGGTCGTCGATATGCTCGAGCACCAGGTTACCGACAATCAAGTCCATCGCCCGTGCCTGTGACGGCCATTGCAGCGTCAGGTCGGCCTCGACAAAGTCGACATTGGTCGCGTCGATCTTGGCACGCGCCCGTTGCAACATGCCGGCGGAAAAATCCATGGCCACCACCTGCGAGCCAATGTCGGCAAGCGTCGCCGTGTTCTTGCCGGTGCCGCATCCGAGCTCCAGCACCCGCGCGAAACGCCGCTCCGGCAGCAACCGCCGGGTCACCTGCTGGTCCAGATCACGGGTTCGATTCGCGTCCAGGTCATAGGTTGCAGCCCAGCGGGAATAAGCCTGTCTTACCTCCTGTGCGGATGTTCCGGCGTCCGTCCCCGTACGCATGGGCTTGCTCATAAGACCACCATCCGTGCTACGAACTGCGGCGTTCGACTTGGGGCCGGGCGGCAAACGGGACTACCCTTCGCGCCCGGTACTTCAACATACTTTGCGCACGCTTTGCATATCGGGCCTGCGCAAGGAATAGAACGGTGGACCCAGTCAGTGCTTCGCACCACCCAGGTTCACGCCGATCACACCGACCACGATCAATCCGATGCTGACCGCCTTGATCAGGCTGACTTGCTCCCGAAAAAACAGGATTCCAATCACCGCGATGGCTGCCGTACCGACACCGGACCAGATAGCGTAAGCGACGCTGACATCGATCTTGCGCAGCGCCAGCGTCAACGCGACGATCGAGCCCAGATAAAACATGAACAGCAGCACGGAGGGCAATAACCGGCTGAATCCCTGCGAGAGCTTCATCGATGTGGTGCCGGCGATCTCCAACGCGATTGCTCCGGCCAGGTACCACCAGTGCTGCATGACGTTCCTTTTCTATTTTCAAGTTGCTTAAAACTTCAATTACCAAGCCGTCGGATGCTACCGACGGCATCGCGCCCGCATGCGTTGTCGTGACCATCACCGGATACGGTAACCGGCCACTAGCAACGCCGACTCACGCCGCGCAGGATGAAAAGTCAACCCGGCGCCAGGCACAGGTCGTTGACGAATTGCGCCGAGGCACGCCCGGTCAGTTTTTGCTTGGGTCCGTCATAGGCGTCGTACACGGCCTGGTGTTCGCGCAAGGAGTCATCGCCATCGCGATGGTAATAGGCCCGCACCCATTCGAGCAGCGACGTGAAGTGGCGGTCCTGCTCCTGGGGCGACTTGAACTTGTGCGGTTCCCAGGGTCGGCTGTGGCAATTGGCCACACAGGCCTGTGCGCCGGGCTCCAGAAACAACAACAGGCCGCATTCCGGCAACGCGGCCCGAATCAGGCCGGCATAACAGCCCTCGACGACCCAATGCGGCACCTGCGCGCAGAAGCGGCGCACCTGCGCCAACGCCCGGCGCGGTTCGCGCGGCACGGCAATCTTGTCAGGCTCCCATGCGACGGTATCGAGGTCAAGCGCATCAAGGTCGTACGCCCGCACAAGCTCCTGGGCGAGCGTCGACTTGCCTGATCCTGAATTACCAACGATGGCGATGCGCATGAGTCTGATTTCTCCTGGGATATTTCGATGCCTCTGGCCCGTGCCAGCCACCGATTGTCCCAGACCCTCCGCATGGCCCACCCCTCAGCGGCTGTTCATGGCTTTTCGGGCTCCTGGAACGGCTGCCCGGACGATTCGACGTCCTTGACCAGCAGCGTCATCGGACGCAGCTTGCTGAACATCCACAGACCAAAAGTGACACACGAACCCAGGAACATGGTCAGGAACAGCACCACCACCAGGCCGATGAATGGCGAGGCGATCAGACCGTAGACGCCGGTGACGGTCTGCTGGTTCCAGGTCACGGTCGAGGCGCCGAACAGCGACAGGAAACCCATCAACACCGAAAATGGAATGATGGTGCATGCCAACCCGGTAGCGACCAGTTTGAACACCGTGCCTGCGGACAATCGGTGAACGGTTATCTCTCGAAACATGTTTTCTCCCGTCTATCTGGCGCCCTGACGCGCGCCATCAAGCATTGAACTCCCCGGGAACCGGGGGCTTTAGGGTGCTCTGCGGCAGTTCGGAAACCCACGCAAAACGCGGCTGCGCGACGCCGTCGATCAGCACCGCTTCCAGGAACATGGGGCGCGGGCGCACCCACAGTCCCTGCGCGCCATACAGTGCACGGTACAACACCATGACGTCCAGCGACTCGCTGTGGCGCACGAGACCCAGCACCTGGTACATGCCACCCTTGTAATGGCGATACAGGCCGGGCTGCGGGTCGCCGGTGGGCAGGTCCAGCGCCGGGTTGCCGCCGGGATCGGCGCCGGTGTCGCTGCTGATGGGTACGTGTTCCATTGGGTCTATCTTCCTGCTGTGCATAAGATTGCCATTGTCGCCATTGCAGACGCCCCCGCACGGCGTCAGTCCTTGTCGAGCCGATCCCGGTTCGCCAGGTTCGGGAAGATGCGTTTCCACAACGCGGCAATCAGCAGGGTTCCGAGCCCTCCGACAACCACCGACGCGACCGGCCCGATCAACGCTGCGGTGGCACCGGACTCGAACTCCCCCAACTGGTTGCTGGCGCCGATGAAAACCGAATTGACAGCGCTGACCCGGCCCCGCATCACATCGGGCGTGTCGAGCTGCACCAGCGTCTGGCGCACCACCACGCTGACGGTATCGGCGCCACCCGAGACGGCCAGCGCCAGCATCGACAGCCAGAAGCTGGTGGACAAGCCGAAAATCACCATGCACACGCCGAACAGCGCCACGGACACCAGCAGCGTGCGCCCGACACGCCGGCGCAGCGGCCAGCGCGTGAGCACGCCCGACATCAGCAAAGCGCCGATCGCCGGTGCGCCCCGCAACAACCCCAGGCCCCAGGGGCCTACCATCAGGATGTCCTTGGCAAACATCGGCAACAGCGCGGTCGCACCGCCCAGCAGTACCGCAAACAGATCCAGTGACACCGCGCCGAGCAGCACCTTGCGCTGCCACACGAATACCAGCCCCGCCATCATCGAGCGCAACGACGCCGGCTCGACCAGGCGCGGCGCGCGCGGATACCGGATCAGGAACACGAGCAGGCAAGCGACCCCGAACGACAGCGCGCACAAGGCATAGACCGCCTGGGCACCGGCCACAAACACCACGCCACCGAGCGCCGGCCCGCCGATGATGGCCGCCTGGCTGCCTGCCGAACTGAACGCCAGGCCGCGCGGCAACAGCGCCGGCGGCAACAGATTGGGGGTCAGCGACTGCATCGCCGGCATCTGGAACGAACGCGCCATGCCCAGCACCACCGATACTGCCAGCAACAGCTCACGCGAGACCCAGGGCTGCGACCTACCCGCACCGATAGTGGCCGCAACCAGCATCACGGCCACCAGCGCCTGCGCCACCATGCAGCAGGCCACGATGCGCCCGCGATGCAGACGATCGGCCACATGGCCGGCCACCAGCGTGAACATCAGTGCCGGAACAAACTGGTACAGGCCCACCAGACCCAGGTCCCAGGCGCTGCCGGTGAGGTCGTACATTTGCCACCCGATGGCGACCATCAGCATCTGGTTGCCAGTGGTGCCGAACAGCCGGGCGACCCAGAAGCGCATGAATGCGCGTTGGCCGGTCAGGTCAGAGAATCGGGCGGCATGCATCGGGCCGGAGCATAGCAGTGCCGCTTGTCCCAGACCAGCGACCTGGCGGTGCCGCCCGGAACATCCACAACCTCACCACAGGGGTTGCAGACGCCCCGCCACCAGTCGATAGCCTTTTTGCGCCATGGCACGGGCCTCGGCCTCATCATGCGTGACCAGTACCGTCGTGATGCCGGCAGCGCTGATATGGGTCACGAACTCCTGGCGCAAACTGGCGCGCAACTCGGCATCGAGTGCCGAAAACGGTTCGTCGAGCAGTAACAACCGCGGCGCGGTGATCAGGGCACGCGCCAGCGCCACGCGTTGTTGCTCGCCACCCGAGAGTTTCCAGACCTTGTGCCGTGCATGCGCCTGCAGGCCGAACACCGACAACATGCCCAGCGCCCGCTCACGGGCTGCGCCGCGCGACAGACCCTGTTCGCGCAGACCGAACGCCACGTTGTCCTGCACGTTCAGGTGCGGAAACAGCGCAAAGTCCTGGAACATCAACGCAAAGCCGCGCCGCTCGGGCGGCACCCCAGCCAGATCGACACCCTCGAACAATACCTCCCCGCCGTCCTGGGCCTCCAGTCCGGCAATGATCTTGAGCAAGGTACTCTTGCCACTGCCGGACGGTCCCAGAACGGCCACGGTCTGCCCGCGCGCGACCTGCAGTTCGAGGCCGTCGGCCAGCACCCAGTGCCCACCGCTGTGGTCATCGAAGGTCTTGCGGATCGCGCGCAACTCAAGCATGCCTGTCTCCTGTGTGCGGTCGGCCTGCATGGCGGTCCGGCGGCACGGGCTTTTCGATCAGCAGGAAGGCCAGCAGCGCCAGCAGCATCAGCACCGTGGCCAGCACCAGCGCGGAGTCCTGGTTGGCCTGGCCAGGGCGGCCCAGCCGCTCGTAGATCAGGGTCGTCAGCGTGGTCCACTCCGGGCGCGACAGGAATAATGTGACCGCGAACTCCCCCAGCGCTGTAGCTGCCGCGAATGCCATACCGCGGCGCAGTGACGGCGCCACGAGCGGCAACGTGACACGCCAGAACAGCCGCCAGGGGGTGGCCCCGAGCGTGCGCGCAGCCTGCGTCAGGTGTGCGGGCAGGTTGTCGAGCGCAGCGCCGAGCGACTTGGCGACAAACGGATAGGCCAGCAAGGCATAAGCGGCCACCAACATCAGCATGGAGGCGCTCAGGCGCGGGTACAGCAGTAACAGACCGAAGGCCACCGTCACCGGCGAGATCACGAAGGGAAGGAAGGCCGCCGCCCGCATCCAGACCGAGCGCCGAGCCGCAAGCGCGTGCGCAACGCCCAGTGCCGTGGCCAGCAACAGGGCCACAGCCGTGAACCGTACCGTGTTCCAGATCGCGCGCAAGCTTTCCGCATCCAGCACGCCGGCCCAGGCGTCCTGCCCGGCTGTCAGTGCACGGGCGCCGATGGCCAGCAAGGGCGCCGCACAGAAGACCACCAGCACCAGCATGGCGGCGACCACGCCGCACCATGCCTTGACCCCGCCTGGCCGGCGCAACGCAATCACATCGGAGCGCCCGGGGGTGGACAAGCGCTGCTCGATCCAGGCATAGGCCAGGGCCACGCAACCGGTCAGCAGCGCCATGCACAAGGCCAGCACGCCGGCCTGCGCCAGCTTGAGCTCATGGGCCACCAGCGTGTATATCTCCACTTCCACCGTGGCATACCGCTGCCCGCCGAGCACCAGCGCCAGGCCAAAACCCGAGAAACAATACAGGAACACCAGGCACAGTGACGACGCCAGCCAGGGCACGATGGCGGGCCATTCGACGCGCCAGAACACGCGCCACGGTGTCGCGCCGAGCGTACGCGCCGCCGCCACCCGCGCCGCGCTCACCTGACCCAACGCATCGACACCGGCACGCACCACCAGGCACAGATTGAAGAACAGGTTGCCGTACAACAACAACCAGGGCGTGTCCTGCAGGTCGAACCCCGCCCAAGCGCTGATCCAGCCGCGCGGGCCCCACAACGCCAGCACGCCCATCGCCGCAACCAGTGTCGGTACCACGAACGGCAGCATCAACAGGCGCAGCACCAGCGCGCGCCCGGGAAACATGAAACGGGCCAGGACCCAGGACACCGGCAACGCCAGTACCAGCGCCGCCACGCAGGTCACACCGGCCTGCAGGAACGACCACACCACGCGCCAGCGCAGATAGTCGTCGCGCCACAGGTCGGCCACCATGCCCAGCGTGGCGCCGGAACGCGCCTCCAGACCGAGCCGCCACACCGGGGCCAGCATCACCAGCGCCAGAAACAGCACAGGCAACGCACCCAACCAGGGAAACTGCATGACGCGCCGGCTTCCGGGCGCAGCTTCAGCCATGCGGGCACCGGCCCGACCCGCATCGCCCGGCACCGGGCGAACGGCTCGCGACGCTGTCGATGAAGCCATCCGCAGGGCCCGTATCCAGCGCCCGGACCGCTATTTCAGAACCACCTTGGTCCAGCGACTGACCCAGTCGCCACCCTTGCCGGCGACCGCCTGTGGCGCCGGATCCTCGAACTGGGTGGGCTCGGGCGCATGGCGCAATACATCCTGGCGCGGCGTGCCGGGCTCGACAGCGAACATCCACATCGTGGTCTGCAAGGCCTCCTGCACAGGAGCTGAGCGCATGAACTCGATGAATCGTCCAGCGGCCTCACGTTGCCCGCCGCCACGCACCAGTGCCACACCTTCGACCTGGCGGAATACACCGCCCTTGAGGAACAGGCTGGCCGTTGGCGGCTCGGAGATCTTTTCCTTGCTGTAGAAAACCTCGGCCGCCGGGCTGCTGGCATAACTGACCACCAACGGACGGCTGCCGCCGTTGCGGGTGAACTCGGTGTAGTAGGCCTCGCTCCACCCCTTGGCGACCTTCAGCCCGTTGGTGCGCATGCGGGCCCACCAGTCGAATGCGCCCTCTTCGCCCAGACCCGCGACGGTGGCCAGCATAAATGCGTAGCCCGGGCTCGAGGTGGCCGGGTTCTGCACCACCAGCAGGTTGCGATAGGCAGGCTGGGTCAAATCCTCCAGCGTGCGGGGCAAGGCTAGGCCACTCTTGGCAAACCAGGCCTTGTCGTAGTTCAGGTTGACGAATCCGTAGTCGACGGCCACCACCGGTCCCTTGATAGGAGCCACCGTCGCGCGCGCTGCAGCCGGGCCGGTGTAGGCGTCCAGTACATTGGCGGCGTCGGCCTTGGAAACCAGCGCGTTGTCCACGCCGAACACCACGTCGGCGATCGGTTGCGCGCGCGTCAGAATCAGCTTATTGAGCATTTCGCCCGCATCACCCCCCTTGATGATGGCAAGCTTGATGCCGGAGTCGGCCTCGAACTGCGCCAGCATCGGCTTGGGCAGCGAGAACGAACTATGGACCAGGACGCGCAGTTCCTGCCCCGATACGCTGGTTGCGGCCAGCGTAACCGATGCCGCCAAAGTGGTGGCCCAAAAAGAAAAAGTCCTTCGCTGCATGTCGTCCATCCTTTCAATGCGCCATTGCTGGAGCCGTTGAAAAGACAAATCGCGACCGTTACGCGAGACCCGTCTCATCACGCTCCCTACGCTGGCATTACCCAGATCAGGTGAGTGGGGTATTTCTCAGTCGATACGCGCCTTAAGCCGTGTCAACACCCCCGGTGATGACAAGATTGTAGGCGATGGAACGTGCGCGCCGCTGCGCCTGCCCCAGTTCGATCGCCAGATCGTTGCGAACCAACACCGATCTGCTTCACTGCCCCACCAGCTGGCCGAAGCGCTGCAGATCCACGTTGCCGCCGCTGACGATGACGCCGACGCGTTTGCCGGTCAACGGCATGTCACCCTGCATTACCGCCGCCGCAGCGAGGCAACCAGTAGGTTCGACGATGATCTTCATGCGTGCGGCAAAAAACCGCATTGCATCGACCAATTGCGCGTCGCTGACGGTACACACATCGTCGACGTCGCGCTGGATGATGGCAAACGTGATCTCGCCCAGGCTCTGGGTCTGCGCCCCGTCGGCGATCGTGCGCGGTGTGGCGATCTTGACGAGGGCACCGCTGCGAAATGACTGCTGCCCATCGTTGCCGGCCTCCGGTTCCACGCCGACCACCTTGCAATGGGGTGACACCACGCGTGCCACCAGCGCGCTGCCGCTCAGCAGGCCCCCACCGCCCAGGCACACGAACAGATAGTCGAGCTCGCCGACCTCTTCAAACAGTTCCTTGGCTGCGGTGCCTTGCCCGGCAATCACGTCCGCATGGTCAAACGGCGGGATGAGGGTCATGCCGCGCTCACGCGCCATGTCCCGCGCCAGCACCTCGCGGTCCTGCGCAAAACGGTCGAACAACACGACCTCGGCCCCATACCCGCGGGTGGCGTCAATCTTGGCCTGTGGCGCGTCGGTCGGCATCAGAATGACGGCAGCCATGCCCTGCAACCGCGCCGACAACGCGATCGCCTGTGCATGGTTGCCACTGGAAAACGCCAGCGCGCCGGCGCTGCGCTGCGCCACATCGAAACGCGCCAGCGCATTGAACGCCCCGCGAAACTTGAACGCCCCCATGCGCTGGAAGTTCTCGCACTTGAAGAACACCTGCGCGTCCAAGCGATGATCGAGGGTGGACGAGCGCAGCACCGGCGTCTTGTGGGCATGACCATCGAGGCGCGCGGCGGCGGCAACGACATCGTTGAATGTGGGCAAGGAGGACATGTCACTTTCTTTCATGGTGAAGGGGGTCTGCTATCGCCGCGCGTACACAGCGCTGCCGCCGGGTCGGACGCAATGGCGACGCAAGCGCTGGCGAGGGCTCAATATACTGGCTTGTGATCGACTTGCTCAAGACATTCTCGTGGCTGGAACTGCGCCACCATCCGTGGCGCAATGCGGCCGCTGTCGCGGCCGTGATGTTGGGGGTGGCGCTGGCATTTTCGGTGTCGCTGATCAACAACTCCGCGCTGAGCGAATTCGCCCAGGCGGTGCGTTCGGTCAACGGTCAGGCCGACCTGGAACTGCGCGCGGCCTCCGGCGAATTCGACGAACGCGTTTTCGCGCGCGTGGCGACCGATGCACGGGTGCTGCTCGCCTCGCCGATCCTGGAGGTGCGCAGTCGTGCTTCCATCGGTGCGGACCGCACAATGGAGCTGCAGGTGGTCGGCGTCGATGCGCTGCGTATTGCCCGCGTAGCGCCCGCCATGGTGCCCCTGATCGCCGCAAATGCCGGCCGGCTCTCCTGGTTCGAGCCTGACACCGTGTTCTTGAACGCCGCTGCAACCGAGGCCCTGGGCCTGGCAACCGAGACGCGGCCCGTGGTGCGGGTGCGCGTAGCAGGACGCATGCAGCAGCTGCGTGTTGCCGGCAATGTCAGCGCCGCTGGGGCGCCACTGGTAGTCATGGACATCGGCGCCGCGCAGGACCTGTTCGACAAGGGCGGTCGCCTGTCGCGCATCGATCTGAAGCTCGCGCCAGGGCAGGACCCGGCCGCGCTGGCGGCGCAGTGGCACGCGGACCCGCAGTGGCCCGTCGACGTACGGGCAACCTTGCCGGCTGACACCGACACGAGCATCAGCAACCTGTCGCGCGCCTACCGGGTCAACCTGACCGTGCTGGCGCTGGTAGCGCTGTTTACCGGTGCCTTCCTCGTTTTCTCGGTGCAAGCGCTCAGCGTGGCCAAGCGTGCCCAGCAGTTTGCGCTGCTCGGGGTGCTGGGCCTGTCCGGGCGCGACCGGCTCCGCCTGGTGCTGGCCGAGTCGCTGGCGCTGGGCCTGATCGGCAGCGTGGCCGGCATCGCGCTGGGCACCGTACTGGCCGCGCTGGCACTGCGCTGGCTCGGGGGTGACCTGGGCGGCGGCTATTTCCGCGGTGTCGCGCCGACGCTGCAATGGAGCGGCTGGGCCGCGCTCGGTTATGGCCTGCTGGGGATGGCAGCGGCAATGGTCGGCGCCTGGCTGCCGGCACGCGACGCCGGGCGTCTGCCCCCTGCGCAAACCCTCAAGGGGCTGGGTTTGCAGTCCGACGGTCAGGACCATCCTTGGCGTGCACTGGCCCTGGTGCTGGCCTGCGCCGCGTTGCTGCTGGCGCCGCCGGTATGGGGCATGGCACTGGGCGCCTATCTGGCAATTGCCTTGTTGCTGGTGGGGGGCATCGGCGCCCTGCCATCGCTGATCGCGCTGCTCACGCGGCACCTGGCGAGCGCGCTGTCGACACGGCTACTGCCGATGCTCGCGATCGAACGGGCCCGACGCGTGCGCTCCAGCGCCGCGGTGGCCGTCAGCGGTGTCGTGGCCGCACTCAGCCTTGCCGTCGCGTTGACGGTCATGGTCGCGAGCTTCCGCACATCGGTGCAGCAGTGGCTCGACGTGGTGCTGCCAGCCGACCTGTATGTGCGCACCGCCGGCGCAGGCGACAGCGAACGGGCGTTCTTCGACCCGCCACTGGTCGATGCGGTGCGGGGTCTGCCGGGCGTGCGCGGTGTCACGACGACCCGCTCGGTTCCGCTGCGACTGGAGTCTGGTCGGCCCAGTGTCCCGTTGATTTCCAGGCCGCTGGGAGAGCCGGCGCGCAATCTGGCGCTGGTCGGCCCGTTATTGACGCCGCCCCCGGGGTCGGTGGCGATCTATGTCAGCGAACCCATGGTGGCGCTGTATGGCGCCCGGGTCGGTCAGCCCTTCGTCCAGCTCGATGCCGTCTTCGCCGGACTGGCGCCAGACCCGGCCACGCCCCGGCCCGGGGGGTTCGTCGTGGCCGGCGTTTGGCGCGACTATGCCCGCCAGTTCGGGGCCATCGCTATCGACCAGTCCGACTTCGAACGCATCACGGGCGATCGCCGGGTCAACGACCTGGCCCTGTCGCTGTCCGCCGGCGCCGACGCTGCCGCGGTGCAGGAGGCGGTTCGGGCGCTGGCAGAGAAGACCCCGCAGACGCCGGAGCTGGAAATGGCCAGTGCCGGCGACATCCGGGCCACGTCGCTGCGCATCTTCGACCGCAGCTTCGCCGTCACGTACTGGTTGCAGGCGGTCGCCATCGGCATCGGTCTGTTCGGCGTTGCGGCGAACTTCAGCGCCCAGGTGCTGGCCCGGCGCAAGGAATTCGGACTGCTGGTGCACCTGGGCGTCACACCGCGCCAGGTGCTGACGCTGGTGGCGCTGGAAGGCCTGGCCTGGACCGCATTCGGCGCACTGGCTGGCCTGCTGCTCGGTCTGGGCGTCAGTGTGATCCTCGTGCACGTGGTGAACCCGCAGAGTTTCCACTGGAGCATGGACCTGATGTTGCCGTGGGCGCAACTGAGCGCCCTGTGCGCCGCCACGGTGCTCGCCGGCACCGTCACCGCCTGGCTGGCGGGTCGCGCCGCGGCTGGCTCAGACGTGGTGCTGGCGGTCAAGGAGGACTGGTGACGGCGGCAGCAACCACCAGCTGAGCGCTTCTGTACGGCTGCCGCATGAAAGCGCATTCCATTGCGTGCGACAGCGGCGCAAGGCTGCGGGTCTGGCAACAGAGGACTCTCACCTGGTGATCGCCACCAGAACGCTGCAATGCGCGTGCTCGATCAGCGCCCCCGAACTCGAACCGCGCCACCAGCGCGCGGCCAGGCTATCGAGATGCTTGTGCCCGACCACGATCAGGTCGGCCTCGACCTTGGCCGCGTAGTTGGTGATTTCGCTGATCGTCTCGCCCACCAGAACCTCGCCATTGGCGGCGTAACCGGCCTTGGCCAGCACCTGCAGGCCCTGCTCAAGGATCTTCTTGTAGTTTTCCTTTTCGCGCTCGGTGATCTGCGGATCGTAGAAGCCGCCCTCGGCGCCGATGAAGTCGATGTGGTGCGGCATGACTGCCACCAGCGTCAAGGTGGCTCCGGTCCATTGCATCAGGTCCTTGCACGCCAGCAGGGCATGTTGCCCAGCCTCCGAGCCGTCATGTGCCATCAAGATGCGTTTGTACATGGTCCAACTCCTGTCGTGTTCTGGTTAATTAGGTTGCTCCAACGCCGCCAGCATAACGGCTCCGCACCACAGTGCTATCCGAACAAACCATGAGAGGGTATTGCTGCTGCGGTGTGCACCAGAAGCGGGCGTGGGATGACACCCTTCCCCTTGGAATCGCGTTTGATCCCTGGTCGCCACCGCCCATAGTCTGGGCATGGGCATTCAGGCCGCGACAGATTCCTGAGCGCCTGTGCCCAGTCGCGCAACCGCTTGTTTGTTCCGTCGGCATTCGACCCGGGTGTCCGCGCTTCATCAGATGCAACCTGGATCACACCGACCAGGACCGCTCACTCATCCGGATTCGCCGGGGCAGGCGACTTGCCGCAATCCCAAGCAACAGCATCGATGTCCCGTGAGCGCACCACAACCTGTCTAGTCAACATCAATCAGATGCCCTTATACTGAAATCGTCCGATCCATCCAGAGATGCTCATGTGTCCAAACCGAGTCAGCGCGACGCAGTCCGGCATCGGTCCGATTCCGGTGATAGACATCGGCCCGCTGCGTGACGGAACCGACCCGCTTCGCGTGGCGCGGGCATTGCACCAGGCCAGCCACGACGTGGGGTTTCTGTACGTGGCCAACCATGGCATCGACCCGGCTCTGCTGGACGGCGCGCGCGCACAGGCGCTGGACTTTTTCCGGCAACCGGACGCAGCCAAGCAGGCGGTTGCCATATCGGCCAAGCACCGCGGCTTCCTGGCGCAAGGCGCGGCGCGCATGCATGCCGATGCCATGCCCGACCGCAAGGAGAGCTTTGTCTGGGGCTACGAAGACGCAACCGGACACACCCCTGAAGACCATGCGCTGCGCGGCGCCAACCGATGGCCTGAATCGATGCCCCTGCTGCGCCGAACCGCACTGGCTTTTGCCGAACAGGCAGATCAGGTGGCACGCTACTTGCTCAATGGTTTCGCCATGGGCCTGGATCTCGATCCCGGCTTTTTCTTGACCCGATCCGAACGCCCGATGTCCCGCGCCGCATTTGTTTATTACCCGCCCCAATCTGCTGACACCTGCGACGCCGACGCGGCCTACGGCGTAGCGCAGCACACCGACTTTGGTGTACTGACCGTGTTGTGTCAGGACGATGCCGGAGGACTGGAAGTGCAGGATGCCGCCGGCCATTGGCTCGAAGCACCCCCCATCGAAGGCACGCTGGTCGTCAACGTTGGGGATCTGCTTGCACGCTGGACGCGCCAGGCATACCGTTCGACGTCGCACCGGGTCGTCAATCGCTCCGGGCGTGAACGCCTGTCACTGGTGCTGGCCTTCGATCCAGACCCTGACGCACCGATCGACCCACGGCAGGTTTTTGGCAACGCCGATCCGGCCGACGACCCGATCACCTGTGGTGACTATCTTGAGTGGCGCTTCGGCAAGTCCTTCGATTACCGTGGCAAAAACGGCACGGCAGCCGCAGTGCGGACCTGACAGCCGTGAACACGATGCAGACCTCCATCCGCCCGCCGGCACGCGCTGTGCCCTGGCATCGCAGCGCCTGGTTCGAGACGCTGCAGTTCGTGGCCCTGCTAGGCCTGCTCGCCGGATTTGCCATCCGGGGTGCGCAGAGCATGGGCTACCAGTGGAAATGGGACAAGGTGCCGCGCTACCTGTACCGTGTCATCGACGGCGAATTCATTGCCGGCCCTCTGACCAAGGGACTGCTGGTGACACTGGACATCACCTGGATCGCTGCCGTGCTCGCACTGCTGATCGGCCTGGCAGTTGCGTTGCTGCGCCTGTCACGCTCGGTCGTCGGGCCGGCGCTGGCATGGAGCTACGTCGAAGTCATCCGCAACACACCCATTCTGGTGCAGATGCTGATCATGTACTTCATCATCGCAGCCATCCTGGGCATCCCACGCCAGTGGGCTGGCATCTTGTGCCTGGCGATGTACGAGGCGGCCTTTGTCGCCGAAATCATTCGCGCCGGTATCGTGGCCGTTCCCAAGGGCCAGCGCGAAGCCGGTCTGAGCCTGGGGTATTCGAGCTTCGACCTGTACCGCGACATCATCCTGCCGCAGGCTGTTCCACTGATGTTGCCGCCGCTCGGTGGCGTGCTGGTGAACCTGGTCAAGCATTCGGCCATCGTCAGCGTGATCGCCGTGTTCGACCTGACCACCGAAGCGCGCACCGTGATCTCGGACACCTTCATGGCATTCGAGATCTGGCTCACCACCGCCGCCATGTACCTGGTCGTGACCGTGACCCTGTCGATCGGTGTGGGCTGGCTTGAACGGCGTTACCAGCGCCACTAAAAGTCCGATGCTCCCCGATCCGTCGACACCTGCCAGACCGCTCCCCTTTTTTTTCCACCCGCAACCAAGGATCACACGATGAAATCAATGAAACGTATTTTGGGCATCGGCGCCGTACTACTGATGGCCGCCACCTGGATGCAACCCGTGCAGGCGCAACAAGAGAATATGGTCGAGACTATCAAGAGTCGTGGCAAGCTGCAGGTCGGTTTTTCCAGCTTCGTTCCCTGGGCCATGCGCGACAAGCAGGGCCAGTGGGTAGGATTTGAGGTCGACGTCGCCAACAAGCTGGCCAAGGACCTCGGAGTGCAGCTTGAACTGATCCCGACTGCATGGGACGGCATCATCCCGTCGCTGATCGCCAAGAAGTTCGACGTCATCATCGGCGGCATGTCGGTCACGCCGGCCCGGCAAGAGCAAATCGACTTCTCGACGCCGTATTCGAACTCTGGCCAGGGCCTGGCCGCGTCCAAGCAACTGGCCTCCAAGCTCAAGTGGCCCGACGACTACAACAGTAGCAGCGTAACCTTCACCTGCCGGCGCGGCGTGCTGGGCTGCAAGGTGATTGAGGAACGTTTTCCGAAAGCCACTCTGCGCCAGTTCGACGACGATGCGATCGCGTTCCAGGAGGTCATCAATGGCAACGCCCACGCGGTCATTTCCAGCGAACCAAAACCCAGCTTCTTCACGCTGAAAAATCCGGACAAATTGTTCAAACCCTCGCCCGACAACCTGACGATTTCCGTTGAAGGATTCGGCGTGCGCAAGGGCAACGCCAATTCGCTCACCGTATTCAACGACTGGATTGCCAAGAACAAGGACTGGCTCAAGGAGCGCCACGGCTATTGGTTCAAGACCCAGGACTGGGCAACCATAGTCCAGCAATAGGCCGTGCAAACATCGATCCAGCCCCAGCCGCTCACTACGCAGGGCTCGGCGAACAGCCAGAGTGCCAGCGTACAGTCGGCGGTTATGCCACCGCCCGCCGCGCGCAAGCGCTGGGCCTGGGGCTGGCTCGATGCCGTATTGCTGGCCACCGTCGCGGGCCTGTTGACCTACCTCGGGTGGATGAGCAGTACCGTGTTCAGCTACCAATGGGACTGGAGCAGCATCTGGCCCTTCATCGTGCGCTACGACGAGGCATCGGGCAGCTGGGTTCCCAACCTGCTGATCGAAGGTCTGTTCACCACCTTGCGCCTGGCGGTCTGGGGCATCCTGATAGCTGGGGTCATCGGTACCTTGATGGGGCTGTGCCGTAATAGCCCGCGCCTGTTCCTGCGACTGATTGGCGGCAGTTATGTGATGCTGATCCGCAATATTCCGCCCGTGGTATTCGTATTCGTGTTCGTCTACTTCATCGCCAGCCAGATCATGCCCACGTTGGCGCTGGCCGACAGCGTCGCCGGTTTGTCCGCTACGGCGCAATGGTGGGTCAGCGTATTCTTCGGCACACCACGGCTGATCGACAACTTCATGCTCGGGTTGATCTGCCTGTCGGTATTCTCCGGCGCTTATGTCACCGAGATCGTTCGTGCAGGTTTGCAATCAGTGCCGCGCTCCCAGATCGAGGCTGGCAAGAGCCTGGGGATGTCGCGCATAGACATCCTGCGATTCGTCGTGTTGCCACAGGCCTTTCGCAATGTATTGCCGCCAATGGCGGGCCAGTTCATACAACTCATCAAGGACTCTTCGCTGGTGTCTCTGGTATCGATCCAGGAGCTGACGTTCATGGCGCAGGACGTGCAGGTCACGACGCAACGCGTATTCGAGGTGTTCGTGTTCATCGCCGCCGTCTATTTCGTGATCTGTTTCAGCCTGTCGCGCTTGTTTGCCATGCTCGAGAGGCGTTACGCCCGGGCCCACCACTGAAAGCCACATCGCCGTGAACCTGACAACCTCCATTGCACCGGGCCCTGTTGCCGGGGGCCCCGCACCACAACACAACTGGAATCGTGCCGCATGAGCGACGCCATCATCCGCCTGCGTGGCGTCAACAAGTGGTTCGGCCAGGTCCACGTGCTGCGGGACATCGATCTCGATGTCAAGCAAGGTGAACGCGTCGTCATCTGCGGTCCCTCGGGCTCCGGTAAATCAACGACGATCCGCTGCATCAACCGGCTCGAGGAACATGACAGCGGGTCCATCACTGTGGACGGAATTGAACTCGACGAGAACACAGCCAACATCAATGCGATCCGGCGTGAAGTCGGCATGGTGTTCCAGAGTTTCAACCTGTTCCCGCACCTGACGGTGCTCGAGAATTGCGTGTTGCCGCAGATTCGCGCGCGGGGCACGTCGCGCAAGGACGCCACGGAAAAGGCCATGGCCTACCTGCAACGCGTACATATTCCGGAACAGATCGCCAAGTTTCCAGCGCAACTCTCCGGCGGCCAGCAGCAACGGGTGGCCATTGCGCGCTCGCTGTGCATGGAGCCCAAGATCATGTTGTTCGACGAACCCACATCGGCACTGGACCCCGAGATGATCAAGGAGGTTCTCGACGTGATCGTCGACCTGGCACAGTCGGGCATGACCATGGTGTGCGTCACCCACGAGATGGGCTTCGCACGCAAGGTGGCCGACACCGTGGTTTTCATGGATGGTGGACGGGTCATCGAGCGGGCACCGCCGGACGAACTGTTCGGGCATCCCAAATCCGAACGCACCAAGACCTTCCTGAGTCAGATCCTGGCCCATTGAGTCAGTCAACCCCTTTATCGATACCACCACACCAAAGGCACCGCCATGTCCCCCTACCTGAGAAATACCTGGTACGTCGCCGCCCTGTCACCTGAAATCGGACGCGCGCTCAAGCCGGTCAAGCTGCTGGGCGAAGCCATCGTCCTGTACCGCACCGAAAACGGCAAGCCCGTGGCGCTGGAAGACGCCTGCCCGCACCGCAAATTGCCGCTCTCGATGGGTCGCATCAAAGGCGACGCTGTCGAATGCGGATACCACGGCCTGACCTTTGACTGTTCGGGCAGTTGTATTGACGCGGCCACCCAACTCAAGATCCCCCCTTTTGCCAAGGTGCGCAGTTATCCCGCATGCGACCGTTACGGCCTGTTGTGGCTCTGGATGGGCGATCCGGCGCACGCTGACGAAAAAGCAATCATCGAGATCGAGAACTACGACAACCCAGACTGGAAAGTGACCCAGGGCGACAGCATGTTGATCGAATGCCACTACCTGTGGATGGTCGACAACCTGCTCGACCCGTCCCACGTGGCCTGGGTACACCGCAGCTCGTTTGCCGGTGCTGGCACCGACAACACACCGATGCAGATCACGGCCGACGAATACGGCGTCGTCAACAGCCGCTGGATGCTGGACCAGCCGCCGCCGCCGTTCTACGCGCCACTGGTCAGATTCCAGGGCCATGCCGATCGTCTGCAGCACTACGAGGTCCGTTACCCGGCGCTGGCCGTGAACATGGGCATCTACACGCCCGCGGGCAAGGGCGGCCCGGACATGATCGATGACGCCGACACCTACCGGATGATCTCCTACCATTTCCTGACACCGATCGACGACGACAACACGCAGTATTACTGGCTGCAGCATCGCAACACAGATCCCCACGACCACGAGATCACAAGCAAGGTCGCTGCCGGCGCCAAGGCGGCTTTCGAGGAAGACCGGACCATCCTGCGTGCGGTGCACGTGGGCATGAAAAACAAGACCACGCCTACGACGGGACTGCTGCTCGACGCGGCGGCCAGTCGTTTCCGCAAGGGATTGGCGGAACAGATTGCACACGAAGATGCCACGGAGCAGCGGGCGCAAGGCAGCAAGGCAGACGGCGAAACCTGATCATCGACACCTGAAAAACCAGGTTGACTGGCGCGACCATGCATACGCATTACCCCCCCCGTTGCCCCAACCCTGACAAAGCGAAACCCCCATGACCAGGAGCGCCGTGACCCCTACCATCGATCTGTCTGCTGATGGCAGGCATGTCGGCGACCTGCGCGTCAAATGGTCGGACAATGCGGTACCGCTGGGATACCATCCGGTCCCCATCGTGAGCCTCAAATGCGGTGCGGGGCCCGTTGTGCTGATGTTCGGAGGCACCCATGGCGATGAGTTCGAAGGACCGGCTGCACTGATGCGACTGGTGGGTAGTCTCGACCTTGAGAACATCACCGGGCAGATCATCATCGTGCCAGCGTTGAATGCGCCCGCGCTGCAAGACGCGTCGCGGGTGTCGCCGATCGACGGCGTCAATCTGAATCGTGCCTTCCCTGGCAACCCGCAAGGTGCGTTCACCGAGCAGATCGCGTATTACGTCGAGACGGAGTTGCTGCCCATGGCCGATGCCGCCATCGACCTGCACTCCGGTGGTAAAGCGTCGGTATTTGCGCCTTGCAGTTTGCCGACCCGCACCGCGGACGCGGACCTCGCCGACCGCAATCTCGCCTTGGCCAGGGTTTTCGGCTTGCCCCTGATCTGGGTGCTGGGCGGGCTCAATGACCAGCGCTCGCTCAATTCGGCAGCGGCACGGGCCGGTGTCCCCATGATTGCGGCCGAACTCGGTGGTGGTGGCGGCGTCGACCCGGCCGTCACGGACGCGACCGAGGCGGGGCTGTACCGGGTATTGCGCCATCTCGGTATATTGCATGGCGAGTTGCCGCGGTGCGGAGTGCCGCGGATGGTCACTCTGGTGTCGTCCGATCACAGCCTCTATGCGCAATCCGAAGGCATCTTTGATCGCCAGGTGTCGGCCGGCCGTTCCGTCAAGGCCGGCCAGTTTGCCGGCCGCATGCATCATGTTGCTGAGCCACGGCGAACGTCCGAAGACCTGCGGTTTCCAGTCGACGGGTTTGTCCTGGCGCACACCAATCGGGGCTATGTCAGGCGCGGCGACTTGCTGCTACTCATCGCGCAAGACACCGACTGAGCGGGGCAACCCGCGCCCACGCCCGGTTTCAGTCCGCCTGCGGCTCCTTGTAGAAGCCGACAACATCACCTTCCGTGGTGACACCAAGCCCGTTGAGCAGGCGGTTCGAATAGTTGAAATAGGCGCAGACCTGGTTCACCTCCAGGATCTCGCCGTCATCGCAGCCGGCGGCGCGCATCGCGTCGTAGTCGGCCCTCGCCATGTCGCCGACATGCGCCGTCAGTTTGCGGGTGTAGTTCAGCAACGCCAGTTCCTTGCCCTGGAATGCCAGCTCTGGTTGTGCCTTGGACAAGGCATCCCAAACCCGTGTGGAGCGCTCCTTGTCATTCATCAGCCGGCGCGCATTCGCCCAATGATGGGTCAGGCTGTATTCGCACTTGTTGGTCATGCTGGTGTAAGAAGCAACGACCTCGAGAAACCAGAATGGCAAGGTGTTGTCGGGGTTGTGCAGCACGTTGCGGTACAGCACCAGGTGACCCTGCATCGACAACGGCCGCAGGCTGTGCGCACGCATCACGTTGTCCACAGTGCCGGCCGGCGTCTTCGCCAGCTCGTACATTTCCTTCAGTTTTCCGGTGGCTTCATCCACCGGCACCATCGTGATCCAGGCTGTCATATGTTAGCCCCCACGCTTGTCACTACGTGTACTACGCTGCCCCCCATGGGGGCTTTCACAACTTGGGACGGTCCGGCGGCGCTCATTTTTTATCTTTCATTGCGTTGGTTTCGAGGGTCGTTGTACGGCGGTCGACCGGCTTGCGCGCAAAGATGCGCCGAACCATTGGAACGAAGGTTTCGATCGGTTCGCAGGGGTAGTCGGGGTCGGCCGCGGCCTGGTCGTATTTCGCAACAAACTCGGCTGTCCAGTCGTAGTGGGGGTTGCCCTTCCACAGATCGCGCTCGTGCTGATTGACACCGGGCAGGTGAGGCGAATGCAGATTCTGGAAGGTGCCATGGTGCTGCAGCATCCAGTGGTTGCGATCCGAAATGTAGGCGCCCATCAGCGCGGCTGCGAAGTCGCCGTGCGTCAACGGGCAGGTGGTGAATCCGACGTCGTGCAGCAGCGCCACGACCACGTCTTCCTCGTCGCGTCCGTCACGCAACACCATGGTCGCGGACTGCAGGCAGTGCCGGTAGTTGTTGACCATGTAGCCGAACGACGGGTCGTGCTGCGACGCGGTCAACAGGCGTAGTGCCTGATCGGCCTGATGTTCGGCCAGATACAACTGCCGTTGCCGGTTCAGCAACTGCCAGTCCTCGGCCTGGAAATCCTCCAGTGCAATTTTCTCGACATAGCGCCAGTCGGGTCCGACCAGCGGGGAGTAACGCGATAGCGTGGATGTCGTCATGGTTTCAACTTTCTGCAGTGCGTGTGGCCAACCAGGCCTGGGTGGCAGTGCGCCAGGGTTCCAGCGCGTGGCGCACCGGCGGGTGTTGTTGCGCCTGGTCCAGCCAATCATGCAGAACCGGTGGCAAGGCAATGGGCTGCTCGCAGGCTGCCAGCACCATGCCGGCCAGTGGCAGGTTCACCAGCGGGCCGCAATCGGCCAGGCTGATGATCGGTGTCAGCAACCACGGTTGCGGTTGTACCCATGACGCCAGTTGCGCGATGCGCATTTCAATCTCGGCGCGCAGCGCGGCAACCTGCTGCGGATTGCGCAGCGCGGGTTTCACATGGGCAAACAGTGCGCGCACCTTCGGCTCCAGGGTCAGGTCGTGGAAGCGGCATAAAAAACGCGTTCGCGCACGCAACTGCAGATCGGACGGCATCATTGCCGGCTCCGGATACCGCTCCTCGAGGTATTCATTGATAGCCTCCGACTCGGACAACACCCAGTCCTTGACGCGGATCGCCGGCATGGTGCCCATCGGCACGACGGCGCGGTACTCGGCGGAGCGGTATCCGCCCGGCGGCGCGATTTCCTCGAACGCAATGTTCTTGACGGCCAGCACAATGCGCACCTTCGCGCTGTAACTTGACACCGCGTTGGCATAAAAGATCATGCGCCCGCCTCACCGGCCAGAAACGCGGCATAGTCACGGGCGCCTGCCTGCGCCGCCAGTGCCACCAATTCAGTACCGTGCTCGGCCAGGCCGAGTCCGGAGTGGGAACCGACGCGCCCGTCCGGGAAACGGACGCGGTGCACCTGCGCATCTTCATGGTTGTCACCGCCATGGCGTTTCATGAAGTCACTATCGAGTACCGCCGGAGCGGGCAACCCGTCTGGCGGGCAAACGTCCGGCATCAGCCCACGGGTGATCGCCAACTCGGAGGGCGTGGCATGCATACCTTCGCCAACGCCATACAGTCGCTGGCGCAGCGCGTTGACCTCCGCATAGTCCCACCAACTGCGCAACCGGAACGACACGGCTACGCGTTCGCTGCGCCCCAGGCTGCGCTCGGCATGTATTTCCTGGAACGCGCATTGGGCTGGCGCCAGGTTGCCGCCGTGGCCGTTGAGAAAGTAGAAATGGCGGAATCCCTGACTCGCCAGCGACTGCACATAATCAACGATTACACGTATCAAGGTCGTTGGCCGCAACGACACCGTACCCGGGAAGCCCAGGTTGAACTGCGCCGGACCCAGGCTCAGCGTCGGTCCCACCAGCGCGCCACACTGCACCCCGATCGCCCTGGCGACGGTTTGCGCCGTAATACTGTCGGTGCCGATCAGCCCCGTAGGGCCGTGCTGCTCGGTGGAGCCCATCGGCACAATGATGCCGGTGGACTGCTTCAGGTAGGCCTCGACGGCCGGCCAGGTGCTGTGGTGCAGGATCATGAGAGGCCTGTGCTCTATGCCATCAGTGCGCAGTAGCCATCCGGCGTTCCATGCGACGCACCAGGTAGGACACGAACAGGATCAGCACCAGATACTCCAGCACGAGCAAGGTATAGGTCTCCAGTGGACGGTATTCGCTGACGTTGAGCTCGTTCGCGCGCCGGGTCAACTCCTGCAGACCGATCACCGAGATTAGCGAAGACATTTTGAGCACATAGACGAACTGGTTGCCCAGTGCCGGCAATATCACCTTGATCGCCTGCGGAAACACCACCAGCCGCATCGTCAGCGACCAGCCCAGACCCAGGCTCCTTGCCGCCTCGATCTGGCCTTTGGGCACCGACTGGATGCCTGCGCGAAACACCTCTGCCTCGAACGCGCTGTCGCTGATCGCCAGCGACAACACGCCGGTGGCGAACACGCCCAGTTGCAAGCCGACGATGACTGGCAACCCGTAAAACACCCACAGCATCAGGACCAACAGCGGGATCGAGCGGAACAACTCGACGTACACCCGGTTGATCAGATTGAGCGACTTGCGTTTGGACAGCCCGGCCACCGCCACCAGCGCGCCGACGATGACCGACAACACAATGGCGCACAACGACACCAGAATCGTCCACCACATGCCGCCGAACAGGAACTGCAGGTTCGACAGCCCCTTGTCCTGGAACGGGTTGAAGATGTACCAACCCCAGTTGTAGCTCGACGCTCCCCCGTCGCCTGCGCCGGCGCACCCGGCCAGCAACAGGCCGAGCGCAAGAGGAACGAATAGTCGGCGGACTACTTGGCCGACAGCCATTTGGCTTCGAGGCCGGCGAAGAATCCTTCTGCTGTCTTGAGTGCGATCCAGTTATTGACGAAGGTCAGCCAGACATCGTCACCTTGCGGCATCGGGTACGCGAACGGCCGCTTGTTGCGCATGTCGTTGCTGCTACCCACCAATTTCAGGTCCGGATAGGTCTTCATCAGCGTGGCTGCTTCGACGTTGCTGGTGATCGTGACCTGCGCACGGCCAGCCAGAACCTCCTGGTAACCGGTCGCCGGCTTCTCGATCGCACGCACCTTGGCCTTGGGAAAATGTGCCCGGGCCTGCTGCTCGAACACAGTGCCCATCAGCACCGCCACGGTCGTGTTGGGGTTGTCGATGTCGTTCCAGCTGGTGATCCTGGCGCCGGTCTTCTTGCTCACCAGAGGCACGGTGCCGGCGTAGATATACGGGTTGGAGAACGCTACCGTCTTGGCGCGTGCCATGCTGAGCGATGCGCCCGAGAAAATGTCATAACGATCGGACACGATGCCATTGACCAGGGTCGCCCATTCAGCTGGTACGAACTCGATCTTGACGCCCATGTCTTTGGCCAGTTCGGTCATTGCCTCGACGTCGAAACCGGTCAGGGTGTTGGTCGCGGTGTCCTTGATCGACATCGGGTTGAAGTCACCGGTGGTGCCCACACGCAGCGTGCCACGCTCCAGTATCTGCGACAGCCTTGACTTGTTCTGGGCTGCGGCGTGCAGTGGCATCAGCAGCAGCGCGGCGGTAGCAAGCCCTGCGACAAGGGTCATCAGCTTTTTCATGGGGCGTTCCTTAATCAACGGTTGTATAGACAGGCGCCAATACTAACGCCATTCGCAGCGCAGAGTAAAGAACCTGGCACGCGGTGGCGTTGATTCCAGGACCAGTGCCGACTCAGCTACACAGCCATCGCACCTCCGTGGCACCAACGCGCAAGACTAATCGTCCTTGTCGCAGGGCCAGGCCTTGGGAGCCCGCAACCCGTCGGGCAACCGGGTCGCCGCATTGCCACATGCGCTTTCCAACTGTGACGGGGTCAGGCCGACCACTGCGCTGAGGTCGACACCTTCGAGCCGGGTGCGGAAGGTCCGGGCCTGCTCCAGGCGCGCTCCCGCGAGCCGGGTCTTGGTCAGGTCCGCCCGTGCAAGATCTGCACCGCTGAGGTTGACACCCTCCAGATTGGCGCCCTCGAAATTTGCGCGCTGCAACTCGGCCTTGCGCATATTGGCCCGCGACAGATTGGCCGCGGCAAAGTTGGCGCGGGCCATCTCCGCCTTGGTCATATCGGCGCCCACCAGATTGGCGTCACGGAAAATTGCGCGATAGGCGCTGAGCTGTACCAGCTTGGCGCGACTGAGGTCTGCACCGCTGAACCGGACCCGGTCTACGCTGGCATGCGTCATGTCGGCTCCCACAAGCTTGGCGCGCTGCATATCGGTGCCATTCAGATTGGCGCCACTCAGACGCGCGCCCGACAGGTCGGCGCCCCCCAGGAGCAGCCGATGTTTTTCACATTCGGTCCAGTCGACACCCGGGCCGGGCGGGTCATTGCAGGCGGCCTGAGCGCCACCTCCCGACAGACACAACACAACTGTCGTGGTGACGGCGCACAGCACGCCGCGCAACCGCGACGCGCCACCTCCGGCCTGGACATGCTGACGCATCGACGGGCCGGGGCGCAGTGGTGATAGCAAACAAACCATGACAGTTATCTTACCCGCTGCACGCGCGCTACGTGAAAGCCCTGTCATGCTCATGATTGACGCAGCCACGATGGCAGGCAGATACTGCGACTTGTCCCGCCCCTACCCATCGTCACCACACTGCACTGCAACACCGGAAAGCACGACCCGGCTCGTCCATGCCTTTGCCACCTGAACTCGTCCAATGGCGCAAGCACCAGCGTAGTGCGTTGGTGGGGCAGCGCATGGCCGTCGACAGGGGGCAACGCCGCACGTGGAACGACCGTATCACCGAACTGTTGATAGTCAATTTTCCGTTCACGCCAGCCGTCATCGTGTCCGGGTACTGGCCGTTCAAGGGTGAGTTTGATCCACGCTTCGCAATGCACGCCTGGCGACGCCAGGGTGCACGTACCGCGCTGCCCTGTGTGGTGCAAACGGCCACTGCACTGCAATTTCGTGAGTGGTGGCCCGGCATGGCAACCCGCCCCGGGGTCTACGACCTGCCGATTCCCGAAGACGGCGCGGTGGTAAAACCCGACGTCGTGCTGATGCCCCCGGTCGGTTTCGACAGCCTGGCTTATCGCCTGGGTTATGGAGGTGGCTATTACGACCGCACGCTCGCTGCGCTCTCGCCTGTACCGCTGAAGATCGGCGTCGGATTCGACGCGTCGCGGATGCAGACCATCCGGCCACAGCCGCATGACGTTCCCATGGATTTCATGGTCACGCAAAGCGGTGTGTATCTGCCCACGCCGTCAGGATTGACGCTGGCAGCCGATGCCAATGCCGTGTGCGACCGGCTCATGCGGCTGCGCCAGGCGGGCGCCGCGTCTTGACAAAACGCAAGCCGCGTCCGCATTGCCGCAAAATGCGACGGCATCAGCCCTGTCAGCTTTCCGCTTGTACCTTGGCTGGTATTGCAGGCACAGCGTGATAGGCACCAGTGCCACGGTGGAGCACGCGATCGGTTTCCACCACGTCACCGGGCTGAAGCTCCGCCAACGCATCCACACGCGCATACACCGGCGCGAAATCGGTCGTCGCCAGTGCGAGCAGGTCATCCAGGTTCTGCAGCACGAAATAGACTTCCTGGAAGTCGTCGATACGGTAGTTGGTGCGCATGACCCGCTCCAGGTCGAAGCCGATGCGGTTGGGTGAGGCGTCATCGAGCGCAAACACCGATTCGGTGTACGACGACGCGATGCCGGAGCCATAAATGCGCAATCCGCTCTTTTGTTGCACCAGGCCGAATTCAACCGTGTACCAGTACACCCGCGCCAGTTGCGGCAATACGCCCAGCTGCTTCGCCCGCAACCCGCCGACGCCGTAGGCCTGCACGAAATCGGCAATCACCGGGTTCATCAACATCGGTACGTGGCCAAACACATCGTGAAACACGTCCGGCTCTTCCAGATAGTCGAGTTCGTCGGCCTTGCGGATGAAACTGCCGGCCGGAAAACGCCGATTCGCCAGATGGTCGAAAAACACCTCGTCCGGCACCAGTCCCGGCACGGCGACGATCTGCCACCCGGTGTGGCGCATCAGGACCTCGCTCAGGCGCCGGAAGTCGGGAATCTGGCTGGCATCGATCGGCAATCGTTGCATGCCGGCAATGAATTCGTCACAGGCACGCTCCGGCAACAGTCGGCTCTGGCGCTCGAACAGCGTCTTCCAGACCGCGTGTTCCTGCGCGGTGTAGTTGTCCCAGTCCTGGTCGATGGTCCAGTCGGCACGCTCCGGCCGGACCCCCGCCGCGGCGCCATGTTTCGGTTTGTCCAGCATCGGGGCGCTCCTGATCAAGCCGTTGGACGGGCCGGCAGCACCGTGCCGCGGCATTCGCCAAAACCGATACGCCGGAAACCCGCGCGCTGGCAATAACCGCGCAGGATGATGGTGTCGCCGTCCTGCAACCAGGTACGGGATTCGCCGTTGGCCAGCTGCAATGGCCGTTTGCCGCCCTGGCTCAGTTCCATCAACGAGCCACCCTGCTCCGGCTGCGGGCCGGACAAGGTGCCGGAGCCAAACAGGTCGCCACTAGCCAGGTTGCAGCCGTTCACTGTGTGGTGTGCCACCAGTTGCGCGACGGTCCAGTAGGCATCCTTGTAGTTGGATCCCGACAGACGTTCGCCGGCCTGGCCGGCCTCACGCATTTTCGACGTCTGCAACCAGACCTCGAGCGCGATGTCGAGGCCACCGCCAGCACGATTGGCCGCACTGTCCAGGTAGGGCAGCGGCTGCGGGTCATCCTCGGGTCGCGTGAAAGGCGCACGAAACGGCGCCAGCGCTTCCATCGTCATGATCCATGGAGACAACGTGCTGGCGAAATTCTTCGACAGGAACGGGCCCAGCGGCTGGTACTCCCAGCTCTGAATGTCACGGGCGCTCCAGTCGTTGAACAGCGCAAGGCCGAACACATGGTCCTCGGCCTGTTCAATGCTGACCGGGTCCCCCATTGCGTTGGGCTGTCCGACGATGACACCGATTTCGAGCTCGTAGTCCAGCCGGGCGCAGGCCCCCAGTACCGGCGCTGCGGCATCAGGCGCCTTGAGCTGGCCACGCGGGCGCTGGAACGACTGTCCGCTGGCGATGATCGACGAGGCGCGGCCGTGATAACCAATCGGCACCCACTTGTAGTTGGGCAACAGCGGATTGTCGGGACGGAACTGCTTGCCGATGGTGGTTGCGTGAAACACGCTGGTGTAGAAATCGGTGTAGTCGCGGGTCTCGCAAGGCAGGCCGAGCTCAACCTGCGACTGTGCCACCAGCGCCGCCTGCAGACGTGCCTGCTGCAGGCTGCCGGCGCGTAGTCCATCCGACAAGGCCTTGCGCAAGGCCCGGCGCTGGTCCTTGCCGGCGCCCATCAGGGCATTTGCATCCTGCGACTGAACGAGACCGGCCTGCTGCAGGTCGATGATCTGGTCGCCGATCGCTATGCCGAGTTGCCAGGCTTGCTGCGCATCATGGCGGAACCGGCCCAGCGGCAGGTTCTGGATCGGAAAATCGGTGGCCGGATCGTTGGCCGATTCAAGCCAGCTTTGCAGCGCGGCGTCATGGGTGTCGTCAAGGATCATGGTGTATCCGGGGTGAAGTTGTTCTTGATGCCTTGCCAGCAGCGGTAGTAGTCCTGCTGCAACTGCGGCGACTGCAAGGCATGGCGGGTCGGCCGCAACACGCACCGGGTCTCGAACATGAAGGCCATGGTGTCGGTAATCACGTCGGGTTTCGACAGGTCGGCTTTGCTGGCCTTCTCGAAGGTCTGCGCATCGGGGCCGTGGCCGGTCATGCTGTTGTGCAAGCTGCTGCCTCCGGGCACGAAACCGTCGGCCTTGGCATCGTAAGCGCCATGCACCAGGCCCATGAACTCGCTGGCGATGTTGCGGTGGAACCAGGGCGGACGGAAGGTGTCCTGCATCGCCAGGATGCGCGGCGGGAAGATAGCGAAGTCAATGCTGCTCACGCCCGGCGTGTCGGACGCCGAGTGCAGCACCAGGAAAATCGACGGATCCGGATGGTCGTAGCTGATCGAGCCGATCGCATTGAAACGGCGCAGATCGTACTTGCAGGGCGCATAGTTGCCGTGCCAGGCGACCACATCCAGCGGCGAATGGTCCATCCGCGCTGACCACAGGTTGCCCTGGAACTTGGCCAGCAGTTCGGTCGGTCGGTCGACGTCTTCGTAGGCCGCGACCGGTGTCAGGAAGTCACGGGAGTTGGCCAGGCCGTTGGAGCCGATCGGACCGCGATCAGGCAGCCGGAAATTGGCGCCAAAGTTTTCGCACACATAACCGCGCACCGGGCCATCGGGCAACTCGAGCCGAAAACGCACGCCGCGCGGAATAACAACAATCTCTTGCGGCTCGGCCTCGATGATGCCCAGTTCGGTCACGAACCGGTGCCGGCCCTGTTGCGGCACGATAAGCATCTCGCCGTCGGCGTTGTAGAACACCTTGTCGACCATGCTCTGGTTGGCCGCATACAGATGCACCGCGGCGCCCGACTGCGCCTGCGGATCGCCATGCCCGGCCATGGTTACCAGGCCCTGCACGAAGTCAAGCGGCTGCGCCGGTATCGGCAATGGATTCCAGCGCAGCTGGTTCGGCGGTGCCGGCGCGCTGAAGTCACCGGTCAGCAGACCGGAGTCGATCTGCGTGAACGGCTGGTGCATGCTGCTGGGCCGGATGCGGTACAGCCAGGACCGCCGATTGTCGGCCCGCGGCGCGGTAAACGCCGTGCCTGACAACTGCTCGGCATACAGGCCATAGGCGCAGCGCTGCGGCGAGTTGCGACCGACCGGCAATGCACCGGCCAACACTTCGGTGGCGAACTCGTTGCCAAACCCCGACTGGTACGACAGCATTGTCATCTCTCAGGCCGTCGCGATCACGCCGCGCGCGATCTGGTCGCGCTCGATCGACTCGAACAAGGCCTTGAAATTGCCCTCGCCGAATCCGTCGTCGCCCTTGCGCTGGATGAACTCGAAGAAGACCGGTCCGAGCAGGGTCTTGGAGAAGATCTGCAGCAGCAGGCGCGGCTTGCCGCCTTCGGTCGTGCCGTCGAGCAGGATGCCGCGCGCCTGCAACTCCGGCACCGACTGGCCGTGACCGGGCAAGCGCTCTTCGAGCATCTCGTAGTAGACGTCATTGGGCGCCGTCATGAGCGCAATACCTGCCATCTGCAGCTTGTCGACGCTGTCGATCAGGTTGTCGGTCAGCAGCGCGATATGCTGAATGCCTTCGCCGTTGAATTGCATCAGGAATTCCTCGATCTGGCCCGAACCCTTGGCCGACTCCTCGTTCAGCGGGATGCGAATCTTGCCATCGGGCGCGGTCATCGCCCTCGAGGTCAGTCCGGTATGCGTGCCCTGGATGTCGAAATAGCGGATCTCCTTGAAGTTGAACAGCCGCTCGTAGTACTTGGACCAGTAGGCCATGCGACCGCGGTAGACGTTATGCGTCATGTGGTCGACCACCTTCAGCCCGTGCCCGACCGGATGGCGGTCGACGCCCTCGATGAAGTCGAAGTCGATGTCGTAGATGGACTTGCCTTCCTCGAACCGGTCGATCAGGTACAGCGGCGCACCGCCAATGCCCTTGATAGCCGGCAGGTTCAACTCCATCGGACCGGTGCGCATCTCCATCGGCTCGGCGCCGAGTTCGAGCGCCCGCTCGAAGGCGACCCGCGAATTGTTCACCCGGAACGCCAGGCCACAGGCCGACGGCCCGTGTTCGGCAGCGAAATACGAGGCCACGCTGCGCGGTTCGTGGTTGATGATGAAGTTGATATCGCCCTGGCGGTACAACGTGACATTCTTGGAGCGGTGTTGCGCCACCTTGGTGAAACCCATCATCTCGAACACCGGCTCGAGCGTATTGGGTGTGGGGGAGGCGAATTCGACAAACTCGAATCCCATCAGTCCCATCGGGTTTTCAAAAAGATCGGCCATCGTTGTATCTCCTGCTCATATTGAATCGCGTGACGCTGGCAGCGCGCAACCGCAGTGCCAATGCCCATCGGGGTATGCCATGCTACATTTTCTGCAGCCATGGGGCAATCGGGGCAATTTGCTACCAACCGCACCAGGCCTCTCGAAAAAACCTGAACCTGCCAACCATCACCGCGGTCGGTGTTATTGCACCAATGGAGAGATGGTACTGTCCGAGCCACAAAATAGGATTGCAATTGTTCCGGAACAAGGCCAAGTCAATCAAATTAAATCCCGTTAATAGACGAATATAGGGGACAATATTGCAAAACATCGAACTTGACCGCACCGATCTGCGAATGCTGGCCTTCCTGCAGCAGCATGGCCGCGCTTCGAACCTCGAACTGGCCGAAGCTGTCAGCCTGTCCACATCGCAATGCCACCGGCGCCACCGCAGGCTCGAGGAGATCGGCGTGATCACCGGATATGAAACCCGGCTCGACGCGACCCAGCTGGGTCTGGGGGTGACGGCGTTCGTGCATGTGTCGATGGAAAAAGGCCACATGGCCAACCTGCGCAAGTTCACCGACGCCATTCGCGCCCTGCCCGAGGTGCTCGAGTGTTTCTCGGTCACCGGCGATTTCGACTATGTACTCAAGGTCATGGCCCGGGACCTCAAAGCACTTTCGAAGTTCCTGATGGACACCTTGATGGCCTTGCCCAGCGTCGACAACGTGCGCTCGAGCGTGTGCCTCGACCAGATCAAACAGACCGGCGCTTTGCCGTTGCCAATCTGACGCCATCGGCTTGCATGGACAATCGGAGCCCATGCAAGCAGCCTTCCTGAATAACGGCGCCCTGCGCCACCTTCGTTTCCGGGGCCTGTGGAGCGGCGGCAGCGTCTATTTCGTCGGCAATGCGATGCAGACCATGGCCGCGTCCTGGATGATGGTCGAACTCAGCGGCTCGTCGTTCCTGGCGGCGCTGGTCCAGACGGCCGTATTCCTGCCGATGTTTCTGTTCTCTTTGCCCGCCGGCGTGCTGGCCGACATCACCGACCGGCGCCGCCTGATACTGTTCGCACTGAGTGTGCAAGTGGCGGCCGGCGCCCTGCTCGCAACGTTGTCGCTGACCCAGTCCGTGGGCCCCGGCGGCGTGTTGTTCCTGATTTTTGTCGCCGGCAGTTGCACCGCGCTGATGTCGCCGGCCTGGAACTCCACGGTCGCGGAATCAGTCCCGCGCGAAGAACTGCCCCAGGCCATCATCGCCACCAGCGTGTCCTACAACGGTGCGCGGGCGCTGGGCCCGGCGCTTGCCGGCCTGGTGTTCGCCTATGTGGGGGGCTCATGGAATTTCGCTTTGGCGGTGGTCAGCACGCTGATCATGATGCAGTCGATCCGGAACTGGCCACCCGCACCACACCCGCCAACGCGGCTGCCGGCGGAGCGGCTGTGGGGCGGCATGCTCAGCGCGCTGCGGTTCGCCTGGCATTCGCACAACGTGCTGGCGCAATTGCTGCGCGCAGCCGCGTACAGCGGCGCCGGGTCGGCACTTTGGGCACTCTTGCCCATCATCGGGCAGCGCCAGCTGGGACTGGACGCCAGTGGTTTTGGCATGATGATGGGTTGCCTGGGCCTGGGCGCCGTCATTGCGGGCCTTCTGATCGGAAAAGTGCGTGCACGGTTCGGCCTGGAAGCGCTGGTGACGGCCGGTTGCGTGTCCTATGCGCTGGTAATGCTGATCGCCGCTTTCTCACGCTGGCATCTGCCGGTGTACCTGGCACTGGTGGTGGGCGGTGGCGCCTGGATGTCGGTCATGTCGACCTTCAATACCGCCACCCAGACCAGCGTACCGCCCTGGGTCCGCGCCCGGGCCGTCGCCATGCATACGTTGGCAGCGCTGGGCGCATTTGCCTTCGGCTCGGCGTTCTGGGGCGCCTTGTCCGACATCGCCGGGCTGTCGGTGGCGCTGTGCGTGGCCGCCGCGTGCATGGCCATGGGGCCGTTGATGGCACGGCGGTTTCCGTTGCGCATGGGCGAGGCACGCGATGTGACACCGGCGACGCCGTCGCTGCAGGACCTGTTCATGGGCAAGGAGCCCGACCCGGGTGATGGCCCGATCGCGGTCGAGATGGCCTACCGGATCGATCCGAGCAGCGCAGAAGACTTCCTCAGTGCAGTCAGCCAGTTGCGAGCGACCCGCAGGCGCGACGGAGCCACGTTCTGGCGCGTCTACCGCGACCTGGCCGACCCGAACCGCTACCTGGAGCGTTTCATCGTCACATCCTGGGCCGACTACCTGCACCAGCGCGCTCGCGCCACGATGGCCGATCATGAGCTCGAGGCGCATGTGCGCTCGTTCCTGCTCGACGGCGAAAGCGTGACCATGCAGCACTACATCGCCGAACGCTGAGGCCCGGCGGCCGGGGCGCGGACAGCGGCACCGGTTTCGACCTGCGACACCCCGCCGGTGGCATGTCGCAGGCACTGACCTGCATCAAAACCATGCGGGCATCAGGGCGGTAAGCTGCGTCATCGTTTCAGTGGCGACCACTCGCCCGTATTGCCACCATGTCTGACACCGCCTTCCCGCGCCTGCGCGACGCCGATTTCTCCCGTATCGACCCCGAATGCAGCCATTGGCTGGCCACCAGCGGGTTGCATCCGCTGCGCTTGTCACAACACACTTTGTTGCCAATCGTGCAAGGCGGCATGGGTATCGGCGTATCGGCAAACTGGCTGGCCGGCACAGTCGCATCCATGGGAGGCGTTGGCACGATATCGTCGGTCGATCTGCGCCGGCACCACCCCGACCTGATGGCACGCACCCACGGCCTGCCGCCCGGCGAACGGGCCCGCGACGCGATCGATGCCGCCAACCTGGAGGCGCTGGCGCGCGAGATCACGCTGGCCCGCACCCGCGCCGCAGGTCGCGGCATGCTGGCCATCAACGTGATGCGTGCGGTCACGGCCTATGCGCCATCGATTACCCGTGCCCTGGCATGCGGCATCGACGCCGTCGTTGTCGGCGCCGGCCTGCCGCTGGACCTGCCTGACCTGGCGCGCGAACATCCCAGGGTCGCACTTATCCCGATACTGTCGGATGCCCGGGGCGTGCAACTGGTGGTGCGCAAATGGGAGCGCAAGAAACGCCTGCCCGATGCCATCGTGATCGAACACCCCCGCTTGGCGGGCGGCCACCTGGGAGCGGCGAAGATCGCCGACCTGCACGATCCGCGCTTCGACTTCGAGAACGCGATTCCGCAGGCACTGGCATTCCTGCGCAGCGCCGGCATTGAGCGCGAGATCCCCGTCATTGCCGCCGGTGGCATCCGTACGCTGGCCGACATCCGGCGTATGCAGGGCCTGGGCGCCGCAGCGGTTCAGTTGGGCACGCCGTTCGCGGTGACCACCGAAGGCGACGCGGACCTGGCCTTCAAACAGGTGCTGGCGCAAGCCACCGACGCCGACATGGTGGAATTCACCAGCGTGGCCGGTCTGCCGGCCCGCGCCGTGCGCACACCCTGGCTCGACGCCTACCTGCGCGCCGAACCCAGGCTGCAGGCCGTGGCCCACCCGAAGAACCGCTGCACCAAGAGTTTCGACTGCCTGGCCCAATGCGGCTTGCGCGATGGCCATGCCCAGTGGGGGCAGTTCTGCATCGACAACCAGTTGGCCGCAGCCCTGCGGGGCGACCTGCGCAAGGGCCTGTTCTTCCGGGGCGCCGGCGCATTGCCATTTGGCAACCAGATTCGCAGCGTACGCGAACTGATGCACTGCCTGTTGACCGGCTCGACAGCACCAAAACCGGCCTGATGAATCGAACCATGCGCGCGCAGGATGGCGCCGGGCCGGGCGAGCCGTCCAGACGATAGGCGATTGATCACTATGGCAGACGGCCATGCACGGTGCATCTCCAGGCCTGCCAACGCCGCTTCGGCACCGCCACCATGGATTACGCCCATCTGCGCCTGCTGCACATCAGCTGCGCCAGTATCAGCATCACGCTGTTCGTGCTGCGGGGCGCTTTGCAATTTGCCGCTATCGACTGGCGTCGCTGGCGCTGGTTGCGGGTTGCGCCGCACCTCAACGACACGGTGCTGCTGGCGGCAGCCATTGGCTTGTCGCTGATCAGCCATCAGTACCCCTTGCAGCAAAACTGGCTAAGCGCCAAGGTCATCGCGCTGCTGGTCTACATCGTGCTGGGACACATGGCGTTCCGCGCTGGCGCGCCGCGCAGCCGCCAGGCGCTGACGTTCGCCGCCGCGCTGGCTACCGTGGCCTATATCGTGGCAGTAGCGATCAACCGTTCCGCCGGCCTCGGCGTGATCTGAAACAGCCTGTGTTCAGGTGAACTGGACCGTAAAACCGTCGCGATCAAAAGGGATGAACGCCGACAGGTTGCCCGACTTGACCGCATCGGTCATGGTGTCGAGCGCCCGCACCACGTCGGCATCGGCCGGTGCCGTACCCTGCTTGCCCGACAGCGCCGCAACGAACACGACGGCCCAGGGTTTGTCGAACTGCGTCGCCTCCTGCGCCAGCGTGGCAAAGTCCACCAGTGCATCGGGCGACTTGTCGACCGTCATTACCGGCACCAGCGCGCCGCCCTGGCCGGCTTCGAATTGCCGGCGCTGCTCTTCCGTGCTGTCCTCGGACAACTCGGCTGCGGCGAACACAAAAAGCAGCCGCTGCGGCTCGGCCTGCGCGCGCGCGGCTACCAGGAGGTCAACAAAACTGGTGATATTCATGGCAAGGCGCCCGGCTGCAACCGGAACAAAACAGGAGTAAAAAGAAGGTCGAATGGGAAACAATTATCGACCGGTTGTGCGAGGTCATGCCGCGCCCCTTATGCCAGCCGTATGCTGGGCGGTAAACCAAAGCGCAATTCCCGATTCAGCACCAGACCACCATGTCCACCACACACACCGCAAAACCCACCACCGACACGCTCGCGCCACAGACCATCAGCGAAGAAGTGCTGCTGGAGAAATACGCCAAGGACGACGAGCATTCGATCAGCGACGTCAACCTGCGCGTGGCGCGGGCACTGGCGCTGGCCGAGGCACCCGAGCAGCGCACCCATTGGAAGGCACGATTCCTGCACGCCTTGCACAGCGGGTTCCTGCCCGCCGGTCGTATCCAGTCCGCCGCCGGCACCAATCTGGCGGCCACATTGATCAACTGCTTCGTGCAACCGGTCGGCGATTCGATTGCACAGGAAGAGGACGGTCACCCCGGCATCTACGTCGCCTTGACCCAGGCTGCCGAGACCATGCGCAAGGGCGGTGGCGTAGGGTACGACTTCTCCCGCATCCGGCCGCGGGGCGCCTGGGTCGGCAGCACCCGCAGCAGCGCCTCGGGTCCGGTGAGCTACATGCATGTGTTCGATCGGTCCTGCGAGACCGTCGAATCGGCAGGCGCACGGCGCGGCGCACAGATGGGGGTGCTGCGTTGCGACCATCCGGACATCGAGGAGTTCATCCGCGCCAAGGACACGGGCGGGCTCAGCAACTTCAACATATCCGTCGGTGTAACAGACGCCTTTATGCAGGCAGTGGACAACGACACCGAGGTCGAACTGGTACACCGTGCCGAGCCCGGCGCCGCGCAAAAGCAGGCAGACGCCTATCAGGTCACGCCGGCGCAAGGCAGCGCCTACTGGGTCTACCGCAAGCTGCCGGCGCGCCAGTTGTGGGACCAGATCATGCGCTCCACCTACGACCATGCCGAACCCGGCGTGTTGTTCCTGGATCGTATCAACAACGACAATAATTTGCAGTATTGCGAGACGATCGCAAGTACGAATCCCTGTGCCGAAGAGCCGTTGCCCCCCTACGGCTGCTGCTGCCTGGGCTCGATCGACCTGACCCGTTTCGTGCGCGATGCGTTCAGCCCGCAGGCCCGTTTCGACAACGCCGGCTTCACCGAACTGGCCGTAGTGGCGACCCGCATGCTCGACAACGTGCTCGACATCACCGTGTGGCCGTTGCCACAGCAGCAGCAGGAGGCGCACAACAAGCGCCGGATCGGGCTCGGCTTCACCGGCATGGGTGATGCGTTGATCATGCTCGGCCTGCATTACGACAGCGATGCAGCACGTGCCATGGCGCAGAAGATCAGCCAGGAGCTGCGCGATGCGGCCTATACAGCGTCGAGCGAACTGGCGCGTGAGCGCGGCGCGTTCCCGCTGTTCAATGCCGACCTGTACCTCAGCGGGCACGCCTTTGCGTCCCGGTTGCCGCAACCGGTCAAGGACCGCATCCGCGCCCACGGCATCCGCAACTCGCACCTGCTGTCGATCGCTCCCACCGGCACCATCAGCCTGGCATTTGCCGACAATGCCAGCAACGGCATAGAACCACCGTTCAGTTGGACCTACACGCGCAAGAAGCGCATGCCCGATGGTGGCTTCAAGGAATACGCGGTACAAGATCACGCCTGGCGCCTGTTTCGCCATCTGCATGGCGAGGACACACCGCTGCCACCGGCTTTCGTCACCGCGCTCGAGCTCAGCGCGCAGGCCCATGCTGCGATGGTGGCCGCGGTCGCGCCGTACATCGACACGGCTATCTCCAAGACTGTGAATGTGCCGGCCGACTACCCGTATGCGGATTTTCAGGACCTGTACATGCAGGCGTGGAAGTCCGGGCTCAAGGGCCTGGCCACCTACCGGCCGAACAGCGTGCTTGGCTCGGTGCTGCACACCGACACACCCGCCACCGCTACCGAGCCGCTGGTCGTGCACGATGCCAACCGCCGGTTGGCGATCGAACGCCTGCCCGCGCCGGTGTTGTCATCGTTGCGCTGGCCCGGACGCCCGGAGTTGCCGGCTGGCAATCCGGCCTGGACCTTCATGGTGTACCACCCGTTCGGTGACTTCGCGTTGTTTGTCGGTGAACTCGCGCCCGACGAAGGCGGCACGCCACGCCCGTTCGAAGTCTGGGTCAACGGCGCGGAACAACCCCGTGGTCTGGGCGCACTCGCCAAGACCTTGTCGATGGACATGCGCGCGAACGACGCCGCATGGCTGCGACTCAAGCTCGATGCGCTGTCCACCGTGGCCGAGGAACGCAGCTTCGAGATGCCGTTTCCGCCCAACGGCGAGCAGCGGCTATTCCCCGGCGTTGTCGCCGCCACCGCAGCGGTGATCCGCTGGCGCTGCGAACAACTGCAACCACCCGATGGCAAGGCGGGACCCACGCCGGTACTCGACGCGATGTTCAGCCGCGACGAGCCCTTGACCGGTCCCGGCGGCACGCTGGCATGGGCCGTCGACGTCGACAACCCTGCCACCGGTGAGCGGCTCACGCTCACGCTCAAGGAGATCACGTTGCCGCAGCATGACGGCGCCGCTGTTACCCGGCCTTGTGCAGTCGGCCTGTCGGGCAACTATCCGCGCGCCTACGACGGCCTGGCACGTTTGTTGTCGATGGACATGCGGGTGATCGACCCGGCCTGGATCGGCATGAAGCTGCGCAAGTTGCTCAACTACGCAGAGCCACTGGGCCATTTCATGGCCTTCGTACCTGGCCTTCCTGCCAACGAACGGCGCCAGCAGGTCTGGCCTTCGACCGTCGCCTACCTGGCCCGCCTGATCATCCACCGCTACGCCATGCTCGGTGTGCTCGACGAAGAAGGTTTCCCCGTGCGCGAAATGGGGGTACTCGAAAATCCTGCCGGTGGCCGCACCACCGGCACGCTGGCCGGCCGGCCGTGTCCGGAATGCGGCAACCCGACGGTGATCAAGAAAGACGGCTGCGACTTCTGCACCGCCTGCGGATTTGTCGGGCAGTGCGGGTGAGCACTGTGCGGCAGTGGCCTGGTGCGGACTTGTTGCGAGCCCACCACCCTTCGGAATGGGAGCCGTTTCAGGCGTGCGTCGACGGTTCGCGGCAAGCAGCCCCCTGACGAACGGCTGGCGGACCGGATCAGGCCCGGATCAGCAACACCGGCAAAGTGGAATGCGACACCACCTTTTGCGCCACACTGCCGAGCACCAGTTTTTCAATACCCGTGCGTCCGTGGCTGCCGATCACGATCAGGTCAACCCCACCGGAGTCGGCCGCCTCGAGAATGCCGCGCCACACGGCATGGGCCTCCACCGTTGCGGTGGTGACCTTGACGCCGGCCTGCTCCATTTGCTTGCGGGCATGGGACAACGCATCGGTTGCCGCTGCCTTGGCTGCGTTCAGGTACTGGCCCTGGCCGTAGGCAAAGTCGGCGCCAACGCCAGTGAAGGGATACGGATCAACCACATAGATCGCAGTCACGGCGCTACCGAAGGCCTTGGCCATGCCGATGGCCTTGTCGAGCGCAAGTTCAGCCGTGGATGAACCGTCGATGGGGACCAGCAGGTGCTTGAACATGGTGGAGTTTCCTTTGTGTTGCCGATGACCCAGTGTGCGCGGTTGCATCCGATCGCACTTGATTCAGGTCAAGACAGTTCATTGTCGCCCTGAAAACCGCCTGAACGCAATGTCACCACCAGGGTGTCGCGGTAGGAGTTTTCGCCATCGGGCTGAATCGGCGTGGTTTCGTGGATCATCCGCGCATCGTCGAGCAGCAGCAAGGACCATGGTTCGGCCAGTGTGAAGCGTCGTCCGTTGGGCCCCTCGGCGTCGAATACACGGGTCTCGCCACCTTTGACGTCATGTCGGTCGACCAGAAAAACAGCCACCAGGTCGACACCATCACGGTGCGCGCCCTCGGGCGTTGGTCGCCCGATGCCGTCGGTGGTGTCGATGCGGAACTGGTGCGCCTCAACGAACCAGGGTTGCACACCTCGCATGCCGTCGGCAATACCACCGAGCCAGCACAACAGCCGCGACCACGCCGGCAGTGCGACGACGTCAGCGTGCATCGGCGCGAACCAGCGCTGCATGCCGCCATGCAAGGCGTTGTAGGCCAGCGGTTGCCAATGGGCGCGCTTCGGGGCCGGTTCAATCGTGCCATCACGCAGCACGAAACAGGCGTGGCGCCGGCGCCGATAACGTCCTCCATCCTTGAGGTACTCATCACTGGGCAGGTCGCGCCAGCCTGCACGCAGGGCCTCGAGTTCGCCCGGACTGCACTGCGCCAGTTCCTCGACACCTTGTGGACTGAGAACGGCATGGCCCTGCTGGTCCAACGCCTCGAGCAGATGCGCCGGTGACGCAAACGGCGGCGCAAACATGGCCTGGGTCATCCCAGCAGCCCACGGTTGCGCCCCGGCGATCCGCGCGCCGTCTGTTGGTGCAGCCAGTCAAGGCTCACAAGAAACCCTCCATGCTGCGCCCTGCGACTCACGGCGCGATCTTCACGCCATTGCCGAACGCGACCCGGTCACGGATCTCCTCCGCCTGGGGCTTCGGATCGGCGTAATACCAGGCGGCGTCGGTCAGCATGTCGCCGTTCACCAGCAAGGAGTAGTAACTCGCCTGCCCTTTCCACGCACACATGGTCTTATGGTTGCTGAACGCGACATATTGACGGTCGAGCGCGTCCAGCGGGAAGTAGTGGTTTCCTTCGACCACCACGGTGTCGTCGCTTTGCGCGACGACCGTGTCGTTCCATGTAGCCTTCATGGGCATACTCCTTAAAAATTGATTGTCCAGCTGATTTTAGGAGCCTGTCGGATACCCCGCAGTCGGCAGCGCGATCGGCTCGGGCGGCGCAGCGGGTTCAAGGATCGATCTGCAGCGTCATGCCCGCGTGTCGCAGGCGTTGCACCAGGGCGCCGCCCAGACCGCTGGCGGGCGTCAGCACGCCGCCGAAGGCGGGGCCACCGGGCAGGTCGTCACCATTGCGCACCAGTGTCAACGCCGCCTCGCACACCATCTTGGTCGTGGCCCGGTTGCCGGGATCCCCCTGGTCGAGGATGCAGCCTCGCACAACCTGGCCTGCCGCGCTGCGCCCGACCAGATCACAGCGAAACGACCCGCTGTCCATCCGGGCCCGCGACGGGCCCTCCCCCGGCTTGGGAGCCAACCACCCTGCCACCCGACGCACTGGCGACAAGCCCAAAGCGGCCTGGGACACCCCCATGGCGGCGCTCAGCGACACAGCCGCGGCCCCGCCGATCAGCCCGGCGCCCACACGCAGAAATTCCTGATAATGAAAATTGGGGCCATAACCGAGCAATGCCGCGCTGCGCCGCACCACCCGGGTATTGATCGGCCCCATCACGAATGGGCCCATCCAGGCCTTGAAGTCCGCATCGAACGCCGGCAGGACCGGGTCGGCATGCGCACGTGGATCGTGCTGACCAGCGCCGTCCGGATTGAGCAGGAATGGCTCGGCTACCCGTTTCGCCTTGTCGCCGCCGAGCAGGTTCAACGCGGAAGCCAGCGTGCCGCCATTGACACCACCACGCACCGTGAAGCCGGCCTTGATATCGACACACGGCGCGCCATGGCGCTGCTGCATCGCCTGCATCAGCATCCAGGCGCCAAGGTCCGACGGCACTGAATCGAATCCGCAAAACGGGATGATGCGCGTACCCTGCTCGGCCGCCTGCGCATGGTGGCGCTCGATCATCTCCCGCGCCCATGGGGTTTCCCCGGTGATGTCCACATAATGCGCACCCTGCTCTACGCACGCGGCCACCAGGGCGCTGCCGTACAGGTCGAACGGGCCGGCCGTGCTGAGCACCACCTTCGTATTGCGGGCCAGGCGGGCCAGCGCCTCGGTATCGTCGGCAGCCGCCACGATGATCGCGGCATCGGCAGCACCCCGGCCGGCGGCCTTGCGCGATTGCTCCAGCTTGTCCACGTTTCGCCCAGCCAGGGCCCAGCGCAGGCCGTCGGCGTGGGTACGCGCATGGGCGGCGAGATAGGCGACGGTTTGCCGGCCGACGAAACCGCTGGCGCCATACAACACGATGTCGAATTTGCGCCGGCGTGCCGGGCTGCGGGATGCGTTGTCTGCGGGCATGGACGTTCAATGCGTGCGGTTGAGCCTATATTGCACCACACCTGCCCGGTAACGGGTCAGGGGCAGCTTGCCAGGGGCTGGGTCGGCCACGGACCCAGCGTTGCCAGGCCTTGCATCTCGCCGGGTAACCAGACGCGCAGTCGGTCTGCCCGGGACCCCGCAGCAACAATGGGGAGCAGCAGGCTGACGATCAATAGAAAACGGTACGTGAACGCATCGGCATATCCGGCACACAATAGAGGCTGAGCCCACAGGGGAACCGCTGCTCAATGCAGCGAATCCCGCCGCGAACCCTTTTTTGACTCTACGCTGCCGACGGTCTCCTGTCTACCTAACCGACGACGCAACGACCGCGCGGCGAACGACCCAACGACAACACCATGATCCCCATCTCCGTTCTCGACCTCTCCCCGATCACCCAAGGCAGCAGTGCCGCCCAGTCGTTCAGCAACAGCCGCGACCTGGCGCAACATGCCGAGCGTTGGGGTTACCAGCGTTACTGGCTGGCCGAGCACCATGGCATGCCTGGAATCGCCAGTGCGGCGACATCGGTCCTGATCGCCCATATTGCTGGCGCCACCACCCGTATTCGCGTCGGCGCCGGCGGCATCATGCTGCCCAACCATTCGCCACTGGTGATCGCCGAACAGTTCGGCACGCTGGAGTCGCTGTTTCCCGGGCGCATCGACCTTGGCCTGGGCCGTGCGCCCGGCTCCGACCAGCGCACGGCACACGCGCTGCGGCGCAACCTGCAGTCCAGTTCCGACGAATTTCCCCAGGATGTGGTCGAGTTGATGGATTTCCTGTCCGACACCCCGCAGCAGGCCGTGCGGGCGGTTCCCGGAACTGGGCTCAAGGTGCCAATCTGGATCCTGGGCTCGAGCCTGTTCGGGGCCCAGTTGGCCGCTGCGCTGGGATTGCCATATGCGTTCGCGTCGCATTTCGCGCCCGCGCAGATGATGGATGCCATCGCGCTTTACCGCGACCAGTTTCGACCTTCGGCACAATGCGCCAAACCCCACGTGATGCTAGGCTTCAATGTGTTTGCCTCCGACGATGACGAAGAAGCAGCGTACCGGGCGACCTCCATGCAACAGGCGTTCGTCAACCTGCGCAGCGGCCGACCGGCGCAGTTGCCGCCTCCCCGTCGCGGCTACTACGACCAGGTCGGCGCGCAGGAACGCGCCTTGCTGGACTCTGTCCTGACGTGTTCGGCGGTCGGCGCACCCGACACCGTGCGACAGCGCATGGCCGCCTTCATTGAACGCACCGGCGCCGACGAGCTGATGATTACCTGCCAGATGTTCGACCACGCGCAGCGCCTGCGCTCCTATGAGATCGTGGCCGGCATCCATGCCGACGCACGCTGAGTCGCAGCCAGGTTCGCTGCACACGGGCAATGACCCGGTCGACAGCGCCAGGCGATTGCGCACGGCGTTCGACCCCAGGGCTCTGCTGCTGGCCGGCGTGCTGGTCGTGCTGTCCGGGTTGTTGGGGGCGGTACTACTGGCCTTTCAGCGCGACCAGTCCCTCGTCGAGGGGCAGCGCCTGACCGACGTGTTCGCACGGGTGATGGACGAACAAACGAGCCGGACGCTTCAGGCGCTGGATCAGCGCCTGGAGCTGATTTCCCTGGAAATCGGCACTATGCAGCGATCGGACACGTTCTCCGAATCGACCATGCGCGCCAGGCTGGATAAGCAACTGGTGCATCTGCCATTCGTCATGTCACTGGCCGTACTCGACGCACAGGGGCAAGTACGGTTCGACTCAGCGTCGTCCGGCGATCGTGCCAGTCGATCAGGCGAGGCCTACTTCCGGATTTATCAGACCCGTCCCGGCGCCGAGTTTTACCTGGGGACGCCGCGGAGCACCGGCCAGCCATCTCAGTGGGTGCTGGATGCCGCGCGTCCGATCCATGATGACACCGGCCGGTTGACGGGTGTCGTGGTCGCCACGGTCCTTGCACCGTTTTTCGACCGACTATGGAAATCACTGGCGCTGGAGTCCGGCAGTGCCCTGGCACTGCTGCGTACCGACGGAACGATGATGCTGCGCAGTCCGCACAGTGACACCGCGATGGCCCGCAGCTTCGGCAAGGAGCCCCTGTTCACGCAATACCTGCCGACCCGTTCGAGCGGCCATTTCAGGCAGAACAACCCGATCGATGGTTCTGCGCGGTTGGCGGCGTATCGCACGCTGGAGCGTTATCCAGACCTGCTGGTGGTGGTCGCTCGAACCCTCGACGCCGTGCTGGCCCCGTGGTACCAACTAGCGTAGTGTTGCATATATATTGAACTATTTATCTAATGGCCACTCTGAAGCTGAAGATTTCAGTTTCGAGGGACCCATGATGAAAAAGCGCAGAGTAGTTGTCGAGTTTGGCAAAGATGATCTGGAGACATTGCTTGGTTGGAGTACG